>Ga0210407_10000073_pt1 | contig 132973 bp, 109 predicted proteins | sample IncBWC27MmetaG_FD_150860 | JGI IMG/M metagenome (GOLD analysis project Ga0210407, IMG submission 150860) | Forest soil microbial communities from Barre Woods Harvard Forest LTER site, Petersham, Massachusetts, United States - Inc-BW-C-27-M | ecosystem: Environmental > Terrestrial > Soil >...
GCGTCTCGCTCTACTACCGCGATACCCGGCTCGAGCATTCCAACCTCGCGGGGCGTGACATTTCTACGTTGCCATTAGGGTGACATTTTTACGTTGCTATAACACGCCCCAAGTAGGACAGGCTTCAGCCTGTCCTACCTCGCCGTCCTCGTGCGGCTGGACGGGCGCGATCCCCGCTCGCGCTTTTCCTTCACGCGCTGCAGGAAGCGGATCGGCGTCCCGATGAAATCGAAACTCTTGCGCAGCTGGTTCTCCAGAAACCGCTCGTAGCTGAAGTGCAGGCGCTTCGATTGATTCGTGAACAAAATAAATGTGGGCGGCGAAGCGGACGCTTGCGTGACGTAGTAAATTTTCACTTTGCGCGCGGCGGGCGACGTCCCGCGATCGAGATCAACCTTTTCGATCCAGCGGTTCAGCTCGCCGGTGGAGATGCGCCTGCGCCGCGCGTCGGCGATGCGGTCGATCAAGTCGAACAACTTTTCCGTGCGTTCGCCGGTTTTTGCGGAGACGAAGACGATCGGGGCGTAATCGAGAAATTTGAATCGCGTGCGCACCAGCCTTTCATACTCCTCGACCAACTCCGCGGGGTTCACTTTCCCGGTTGCCGCGGTCCTGCGCGCTTTGGACGTGTGCTTCGCGCCCCGCGCCACCACGACGTGGCCCTGGCGCGATTCCTGGTTTTTGAGCTCGCGCCGCGCCTTCTCCGCCGCGGCTTCGAGCGCCAGGTCCCACTTGTTCATGACGATGATCACCGAGCGGCCGGACTCTTCCGCGTAACCCGCGATGTTCGCGTCGTTCGACGTCACGCCCAGGCTCGCATCCACGATCAGCAGCGCCACGTCCGCCTGTTCGAGATGCCGCCGCGCCATGATCACGCTGAATTTTTCAGCGACGAGCTTTGTCTTGCCCTTGCGCCGGATGCCGGCCGTGTCCACGAAGCGATAAGTGCGTCCGCCGTGTTCGACGATCGTGTCCACGGCGTCGCGCGTCGTCCCGGGAATATCGGAGACAATCGAGCGCTCCGCACCCGCGAGGCGATTCAGCATGGTGGACTTTCCGACGTTGGGACGGCCGATGATGGCGACGTTGACTTGCCGCGGCGCAGCCTCCTCTTCGGCCTCGGCGGGTGCTCCGGCGGGTGCGTCGATGGACTCGTCGGTGTCCGTGGCTACGCCGCCGAGCCGCTCCACGAGCGTGTCAAGCATCGTGTCGATGCCGTAGCCATGCTCCGCCGATACAGGAAAGACTTCGTTCGACAACCCGTAAAACGGCGCAGCCAGCGATTCCTGCATTTGCGAATCGACTTTATTCGCAACAATGGCGAGCGGCTTTCCGGTGCGTCGCAAAACGTGCGCGAGTTCCGCGTCGAGCGGCATCAGCCCGGCCCGAACATCCACCACCAGCAACAGCTGCGATGCGCTTTCGATCGCGACCTGCGCCTGCCGGAAAATCTCGCGCGGAATAGCGGCCTTGTCGTCCGGCACAATCCCGCCCGTGTCGACGACCTCAAACTTGCGTCCTTCCCAAGTCGCCGTGCCGTAGATGCGGTCGCGGGTAATCCCCGGCTCGTCGGTGACGATCGAGCGCCGCGTGCCGGTCAGCCGATTGAAAATCGTGGATTTGCCGACATTGGGCCGGCCGACAATCACTACCGAAGAAAGTTTTTCAGTCATTTTTCCGGTCACGGAGGATACAACGAACCTAAACGGGAGAGGCTCGGAGCGTTTCAGTCTATCGTAATGCGCTCGGAAACAGAAGCGCCGAGCGCATGCGCGGGACCGTTGCGTCCCCTGGAGATCAGAGCTATGATTAAACATGGCTAAAGCAAGGGAATTCGACCTCGACAAACCGGCGCCAGCGGTCGAGGATGAAGACGAAAAGACCCTCGCGGCGATTGACGAAGGCATCCGCGACGCTGAGGCTGGCCGAACCATCCCCATCGAACAAGTCCGCAAGCGCTTGCACAAGTGGACTACCGCATCCTCTTCACGCAAAGGGCGTTAAGCGACCTCGCCGAAATCGTCGGTTTCATTGCAGAGGACGATGCCGAGGCGGCGGTGCAATTTGGCAGCGCTCTCCTCGACCATGTCGATTTGCTGAGCCGATTTCCCCGCATGGGCGGCGTGATTCGAAAGCGCTCCCGAGTCCGGAAGCTGCAGCATAGCCCCGTTCTTGTGTATTACCGAATCCAGGAAGACAAACACAACATCGAAGTGCTTCACTTCCGTCACGGATCGAGGAAACCGCCGAAACTCTGATATGAACTTTCGGCCCGGGCCATTGCATTCGCGTAACAAACACCTCGGCATAGCTAATCGCTGTTTCCGTGGATAGTCGCTCCGCGCCTCCGCTAAGGATGGGTAGCGCTTCTGACAGCGCGACCGAACCGGGCAACAAACGGGATTGGCACAAAGGCGGCAGCCCCGGTGTCTATAGGCGAAGTGAGAATTTCTCGCGACGCGAGGAGGCTGCCATGGACTGGCATCTGATTGCGATGCTGCATGCGATGAGTGCGACGGCCAAGGGCGTGGTAGTGATGCTGCTTCTCATGTCCGCGATTTCGATTTGGCTGGCGGTGGAGCGGGGCCTGCGCTACTCCGTGGCGCGGAATCAGTCGCGCGCGTTCATCTCGCAGGTTACTCCCGTGCTCGGCGAAGGCAAGCTGGACGAGGCGATCGCCATCGCTACGCGGAACAGGAAGAGTCCCATCGCGAGCCTTGTGGCCACGGGGCTGGAGGAATTCACGTCGGCGCCGGCGCATTCGACGAGTCCCGAATTGATCGATGCCGCGAAGCGCGGCCTCGATCGTTCGGTGGCGACGATTCATTCGGAATTAAAGCGCGGGCTTTCCGGCCTGGCGACCATCGGCTCGACGGCGCCGTTCGTGGGCCTCTTCGGCACAGTGGTCGGCATCATGAACGCGTTTCGCGCGTCCGCTCCGGCGAAGGCAGCGGGAATTCAAAGCGTCGCCTCCGGAATATCCGAAGCCCTGGTGACGACGGCGCTAGGACTGCTCGTGGCCGTGCCTGCGGTGTGGTGCTACAACTATTTCACGAGTACGGTGGAGAATTTCGATGTGGAGATGGAGAATTCGTCGATGGAACTCGTGAGTTATCTCGTGCGGCGCACTCCGCCCGCGGATCCCCTGCCCTGAACCGATTCGTCAGTGCCGCTTGGTGCGCTCCGTGTCCTCTGTGATGGAACTTTTCAGTCGCGTCGGAAAATCTTTAACACAGGGGGCACAGAGAACCGCAGAGAAAACCTAGGCTGCGGTCCGCCTTCTTGGCAGCTTGCGGATCGCGCCCTCAGACTTTTGACGGGCCACACGCAGATCGTAGAGAGATTGTAGATTCAGCCAAAACACCGGAGTGGTTCCGAAATAGCGCGCCAGCCTCAGCGCGGTGTCCCCGGTGATCGCGCGCTGCCCGTTCAGAATCTGCGTGACCCCGTTCGTGGGTACGTCAAGGTTGCGCGCCAGTTCGGCCGCACTCATCTCGAGCACCTTGAGTTCGTCAGCCAGTTGTTTGCCGGGATGAACGGCAGTCACTGCCACCGTCGTCTCCCAATGAGAATAGCACCTACGGCAAATTCGCCACTTTTCGCGCGTCGCCCGTGAGTTGCACGATGTGCATTCCCGTGTTGGCGCGGTCCACGATGTAGATGTAGCCGCGGTCGTCGAGCTCGACGTTGTTCGTTTGGATCGCGATTTTGCACTTCTCGGCGTCGCCGGTGCCGACGCAGCGCTTGTCGGTTTTGTCGGTGATGGCGGGAATGTAGTAGGCGATTTCCTTGGGGTTGTAGGGGTCGCGCACGTCGACGGCGCGCAGGCCGGCGTTGAAGTGCGCGATAAAGACGACCTTGTTGTAATAGATCGGCGTCATGCTCTCGTTCGTCGAGTGCGTGCCGAAGCGTCCGCCGCGGCTGCAGAAATTCCCGCTGGGCTCGGGCACGTACCATGTTGAAACGCCGAAGATTTTCGATTCATCCGTGATGTCGAAGATGTGCATCATCTGCTGCGGCGCGTGGCACTCATTGTCGGTGGTCTCGCCCACGATCACGAGAAAGTTCCGCTTGCTGATGGCGGGGCCGAACTTTTCGAGATTGGGTACATCGACGCCGATCATTGGAAACGTGGTGTGGGCGCCAACGTCCGGAGGCAAATCGAGCCGCGCGATCATCGGCGATTCGAGGTTCGCGGCGGTCGGTTCCTTGGGCCCATGGATGAGCTTGTCGCGATCCAGAATTTCGATCACGCCGCTGCGAGTCGTACCGTAGCCGGCGTAGATGCGGTTGCCTTTCGGCCCCGTGGAGATCACGCCGTGCATGTCGGAAGGCTGCGGGCCATTCGAGCCGGGCTCCTGGCCGGGCAATCCGTAGTCGCGAACGAATTGCGGCTCGGAAGGATCGCTCAAGTCGTAGACCTGTCCCATCCGTTTCGCGCGCCAGCCCTGCGCGCCGGAAACGAGAAACGCCATGCCGGAGTCGCATTCCCACCAGCTCTTGTGCGTGTCGCGCAGGCCGCTCTCGACGACGTTCAACCGCGCGGGCTTCGCGGGATCGGACACGTCCCACATTTCATGCGAAGAGGTGCCGCGCGACCGCAGCAGGTACACTTTTTTCTTGTCGGCGCGCGGCAATTCGCTGCCGTCGCACACACGCGTCATCTGCGCGCCGCCGGTTTCGCCCGGCCCGGGAATACGCGGATCGCCGGGAATGTGCGCCAGGTATTTCGGCGCTTTCGGGTCCGTGACATCGACGATGGAGGTGCCGTTGTCTTCCATCTGCCCCGTGAGCGAATTCATCGCGGAGCCGCCGTGGTGGCCGATGTAAGCGATCCAGCGATTGCCCTGATGATGGATCGTCGGCTGGTAAGAGCTACGCCCCTGCAAATCGTTGTAGCCGACCAGCTCCATGTTCTTGCTCTCGGGCTTATTCTGCGCAAGCGCACGCGTCGACAGAGATCCGGCGAACACGAGACCGAGGACCGTAATCCCTGCCCAACCCTTGCCCATCCAACGTTGACGAGACATGAGCTCTCCTAGTCCGAACCCGCTGGTGATCTTGCAGAGGCAGCGGACAGCCACAGAATCTGAACCTCAATTTCAAAAAATGCGTTTTTCGCTTTTCGGGCAGACCGTGACTTACGGGCGGATGATATCACTACTTAGAAATGAGCGAGGATAGATTCTTTGAACCTGCGGGAGCACCCACCTACGGTAGCAGGCGCGGCCAGAATGTCGCCCTTGACTCGCAATATGTTACCGAGCAGGGCGCGTCGCGCCAGCCCTGTCCCTTGGTACAGCTATCGCGTTGGCAATCACCCCAGATGTTTATTTCAATCCGAGAATCGGATTCCCACTAGCATCGTAGTGATCTTATTCCGGGAGGTAACGTGCGTTCATTCGGTGGCCGTTGCTTGGTAGCTGTGATCTTTCTTACGTCGTGCGTCACATGTGGCAACGCACAATCCTTAAGAAAACCGCTTACAGACCGTGAGCTAATCACGCTGATCGCTGGTGGTGCAGTCAGCGAAGACATCGCTACCGAGATCGACTCGCGAGGATTGACATTTGCCCCCCGTGATCCATACCGCTCGCTCATTGCCACAGCAGGAGGAGACGCCGTTGTGTTGGAAGCCCTGACAAAGGCCAGGATTTTTGACGGCTCCGGGCAGACGGCAAGCGGCAAGTCAGCGGATTTGCTTGAACACTTGGCGATGGCGGGAAAACTGATACGAAACAAGCAGTACGAGGCCGCGGCCACCGAGCTGGTCGCCACAGTTCAAGGCGACCCTACCCCGGAAGCGGGATTTGTGATGGGTAATTTACTTTCTCAGGAACGGCGATGGCAGGAAGCAGCGCAAGTGTATGCGGAAGTCTTGCGTCAAGATCCCGACTTCACCGAAGGGCATACGAAGCTGAGCTTTGCGATGTATCGTCTGGGCGACGCGGAGGGGGTGCTGCGAGAAGCGCAATCAGCCCTGGCAGAGGCGCCGAAAAGCGCGGAAGCGCACAAGATTAAGGGTCTCGCATTGGTCGAACTCGGGAAGTTAGATACCGCAGAACAAGAATACAGGGAGGCGCTCCGTCTCAAGCCAGATTACGCCGTCGTGCATTACGACCTGGCACTGTTACACGGATTCAGAAAAAGCTGGAACCAAGCCATAGCGGAGTACAAAAAAGCGATTGCCCTCGATCCCGAAAACGAGGATCCGCACTATAATTTGGCGATTGCCTACAGCGAAGCAGGCGATAACGACTCCGCGATCCGTGAATATCGCGAGGCCAAGAAGTTGAATCCAGATTCTCTCTCGGCCCGGCAAAACCTCGCGTTAACCCTACAGCGTCAAAATAGATACGCTGAGGCGGCTGTGGAATTTCGCGAGTTGCAGGCTATGGTGCCCGATTCCGAAACTTACCGCCAAGGCCTTGGAAGCGTGCTTCTCCAAATGGGAAACCTCACGGCTTCCAAGGAAGAGTTTCAAAGAGCCGCTGAAATGGATCCTTCCGATCCTCTCCCTCATCTGGGTCTCGGCGACGTACAGGAAGACCAAAAGAACTACGACGCGGCTTTGACGGAGTTTCGGAAGGCCGAACGCCTGGACGAGAATTCTGACAGTGCGTTCCGGAACGCAGGGAGAGTTCTAATCGCCAAGAAAGACTTTGCAAATGCTGCAAAGGAATTGAAGCGCGCGGAAGAATTGAAACCCAGCGACCAGGCGATACACGAATTGTATGGCCGGGCGTTGGAGGGCACGGGGGATGTTACGGCCGCAATTGCAGAGTTCAAACAAGCTGTCGCACTCGATCCCAAACAAACCTGGGCCAAGCTGGAACTGGCATCTGCCCTGGAGAAAAACGGGGACTGGGTTAGCGCCCTCACTCAATTTCGGGAAGCGGCTCTTTCTGACCCTAGCCCGGATGTGCAAGGCTCATACAAGTCGGCTCAAGACCGATTTACCGGGCATCTCGCCTCGTTGAAAGCGGCTGGAAAGTCTAGTGAGGCCGCCGATCTGGAAACCCGCGTGAACGCAGCAAAGAGGAATCCGACCATTTCCGACAAACTAGACGCGATCATGCAAGACGGTCTCAATGCGATATCCGCCGCACATCTTGATGAGGCGGAGAAGGATTTCAAGGAGGGAGTGGGGCTGGCGGAGAAGCTACAACCTACCGACGACCGGTTGGAATATTCGCTCCTGCATCTTGGAAGTCTTTATGCCCAAAGAAATGAGGCCACGAAGGCTGAAGCCGCTCTGCAGCGCGCCCTGAAGGTTACCGAGGAAGCGCACGGCCCGCAGTCGCCAATGATGGCGGAGCCGCTTCAAGCTCTCGGCAAGCTTGCAATGCTTCAGAAAGACTTCAATTCGGCGGTCGATTTTTTTTCACGCGCCGTGAAAGTGAACGAGCAAACCTACGGTGAAATCAGTCAGAAAGTCGAAGAGAGTCTCATTGGGCTGGCAGTCGTGTACGGAGCGCAGGAATCCTACGATCAAACAGAAACTGTCGTGTTGCGAGCCCTCCATATCGAAGAAACACTGCACGGGAAGGACGGGCCAGAAATCGCTCAACCTCTGTCGTTTCTCTGCACTCTTTACGTGAAATGGAACAAGCCTGACAAGACTGAGTCCTGCGAGGAACGGCTGATCGCGGCGATGGAAAAGAAATACGGCGACAACAGCGGGTTCTTGGCTTATCCCCTCAAGAGCGAGGCGGAGGCGCTTCGCCGGTTAGGGCGCCCGGATGAAGCCGCAAAAATTGAACAGCGCCTGATGTCCCTCAGTACGACAGATCAGTCTGCGGGACCAGGTGTTGCGCCCCGTCCTTGACGTCTTAAGGCGGTATCAAAAACCAGCTTTCAGGAGAAAATTCGCTTACGAACGTTTGGTGACGGCCTGGCTTTGCGTCCGGACCGGGCGTTGGTTCCCTGCCTTTCGTAATATCTCGTCACATGGCTTCCTGTGATCCCTTCCATTAGCCTTAGCGCTTTGTTTTTGTTAGAGTCCCCGAAACGGTCGACGTTCCGTGCGCAGCATGAGACGCCAGCCGCTTCAGAACAGTCCTCGTGTGAAATATTTCATCCCATGGCCGCGTAATATCTGATGGATGCGAGGAGACATCCCGAGGGGATGAGCCCCGCGGAACAGGCGGCATTGCAGGAGCGGATCGCCAAGGCTAAGGCCGGCAGCGCCGAAGCGTGGGGCGAGCTGTATCGCGACTATGCGCCCGCGATTTTCCGCTTTTGCCGCCGGGCGATGCCCACTCGCGAAGACGCCGAAGACGCCACCATGGACATTTTCATCAAGGTCCGGCAGAAGCTTTCGCAGTACGACGCGACGCGCCCGTTCGGCGCGTGGCTTTACACCGTCGCCGCGAATCATTGCTGGGACCTCCTGCGCCGCAGGAAGGTGCGGCAGGACCTGGAGACCGGCGAAGTGGAGACCATGCCGCTCGAACATCCCGACCCCGGGCAGCTCGAGCAGCTCATCGAGCGCCGCTCGAGCCAGGAGGTGCGGCGCGCGCTGGACCAGCTGCGCTCGCGCTCGCGCATGGCGCTGGTCCTGCGCTACTACGCGGACATGAGCTATGAGGACATCGCGGAAACCCTGGGAGTGCGCCGGACATTTGTGGGCGTGGTGCTGCTGCGCGCGCGGCACGAGCTGCGCGAAATTCTCGAGGGCCAGGGCGGCGCGAAACTCGCTGCTGGGGGCGCGTCATGATCCATTTTGACGAAATGGCCTGCCTGCTCTATCTCGACGGCCAGCTGGATTCGCCGCGCGTTCGCGAAATGGACGCGCATCTCGCCGAGTGCGCATCGTGCCGCACGCTGCTCCGCGCGCTGCAACACGAAGCGGCGATGCTTTCGAGCGCGCTGACCGAGGAAAACGAGGCGATTCCCGCGCGCCTTTTCGGTGAGCAAACGCGGACCATGCCCTCCTGGATCTGGACGCTGGCGTTCGGCGCCATTGCGGCCTGCGCCTACTTTCTCTGGATCGACGGCGTCGGCCCGTGGATCAGCCAACTGAACAGCGCGGGCTTCGGCGGGACGGACCTTTTCAGCATGATTTTGTTCAGCGGAGCGTTTTGGGAAGGATGGAGCGACATGATCGACGTGATACAAATCGGAGCGGGGATTTTAGCGGCGCTTGTGGTGATCGGTTGGCTTCGGGGCCGCTTGCGGCGTACCGCCGCGGTTGCCGTCGTGATGCCCGCATTGCTGTTCGCGCTGGCGCTGCCTCCGCGAGCCTCGGCGGCGGACGTCCGGCGCGGGCGAGCCGTGACTATCGCCGCGGGTGAAGTCGTGCACAACGATCTGATCGTTGCCGGTCCGTCAGTGAGGATTGACGGCACAGTGGAAGGCGATTTGATCGTGGCTACCCGGAACCTGAATGTAACAGGGCACGTGACGGGCGACGTGATCGGGTTCACCGGCGTCGCGATGATCGATGGAGTAGTGGACGGAAACGTGCGCGTGATTTCGCGAAGCCTGATCCTGCAAGGACTGGTTGCAAAGAACGTTTCGGCGATCACGAATTCGTTCGATCTTGCGTCCAAGGGAAACGTTGGCGGCGAGGCGATACTCATTTCGGGCGACGCGGACCTGGACGGCAAGATTCAACGCGACCTGCTCGGTCTGATCCCTACATCAGACATCGAAGGGTTGGTTGGCGGGGAAATGTGGATACGCGGCGGTTCCTTAACGGTGGCCTCAACCGCGGAACTTCGCGGACCTGCCACGTTTGCGGGGCCGCAACAGCCCACGGTAGAGAGTGGAGCCAAGCTGGCAAGCCCGATCCATACAGAAATCACGCAGGAAGTTCGGCGGAACAGGCGGTCGACGGCGCGCGTTGTGGTGCGCGCGATCTTCGCCTATGCGGGCGCGTTGGTGGTTGGAATCTTGTTGCTGCTCGTCTTCCCGGGTTTTTTCCGCGCGGCGCTGCGTGAAACGGGAGCGATTGGACTGCCCATCGGCGTCGGCGCGCTGGCATTGCTGGCAGGCATGTTCTTGATCGTCATGGGAATCCTACTGCTGTTTCTGGGTATCGGCGCCGGTGTGGCCGCGGTGATGGCCTACGCGCCGATTCTGTACGTCGCGCAAGTGTTCGTGGGGGCGTGGCTGGGGAACAGGATCCTCGGCGAGTTGTTCGCCAATACGAGCGCGGTCGTCGGAAGGATCGCGCTGGGGCTGCTCATCGTGCGGGGGATCGGACTGATCCCGGTGGTGGGCGGGCTTATGTGGACCGCGGTGTTTCTGTGGGGAACCGGCGCCGTGCTGATGGCCTTCTACCGAATGTCGCGTGTCGAGAGCGCGCCAACCGCGCCCGTACCGGCGTGAGCGCCCCGAGCTACGGCTGCACGACCACTTTGGACGCCGCCAGCGTTCGCTCGTTGTTGAGGTTGAACAGAGGGCCGCGCACGGAAATGGACTCACCCAGGCCGATGTTTGAAATAATAATGGTATGACCGATGTCGAAGAAAATCGTTGGTCCATACGTCTGCGCCTGGATCGTGGAGCTTCCGCCGTGACTTGAGATGAGAGAAGGGCTCGGTATCGTCAGTATGTTGGACGCGTTGGCCTGTACGTTTCCTGTGAATCGCGATGACCGCAGCAGCACTCGATCCGCCTGAATCTGGCCACCGGCCAGGGTTCCGTGACGCCTGATCGAGACCTCCTGGCCCGTCATCAAATCCGCCTGAGTGCTGAACAAGAATCCCGAGGTGCTGAGACTGATTGGGTTGTTGTCCGCGTGCAAGAAATCAATTGCAAACGGGCTCGGGGAAACAGCGTACTGGATCGTGGCGGTCTGTCCTGTGCTCAGTCCGGTGCCGCTTCCGGAAACCGTGTGGACGACCATGCTGAATTGGTCGGACGCCGCATTCGTCGAAGTGATTACACCCTCGATTTCCACGTCGCTGCTGTCCGCGTCCTCAAAAACGATGTTTCTCGCCAGTAGCGAACCGTCCGACTGAATCGCGATATCGACGCTCAGGATTTGATTCGCCTGCAAGCAGGAAATTCCAGGTGTCGGGCACGATGGAAATTGAAAGAACGTTGTCGTGCCGTCCACCTTCAGCGCATACGACGCTTCGGCATTGGTCAGCGTAAATGTGTTGGCTGACGTGTTGGGGCTCACCACATGGCCGACAACATCCTCTGCGCCGACCGGAGGCGCGCCCATCCCACCGGGAGTGAACGGAAATACGCTCGTCGCCGCGTTGAAGTCCGCAACAAGCGACGGATTCAGCAAAGTATCCAGATTCACGTCGATCAGAAGGCCCGTTGTGCTGGACGAAGCGATCGAAAAGGAAGTGAGCGGAACAATCGCCGACATGGTTGAAGTGGTCGGAGCAAACTTGCAAACCGCTAAATCGGCGCAGCCCGCAATCGGGGCCCCCGTGTCATTTTCGATGGTGAGTGACGGGTTCGCGAAAGTCAGCGTGAGCGTTGTGTAACTGCCCGCAGGAATTTTTGCGGCGGTGCCGAGATACGCGAGATCCGTTTGCAGCCGCGTCAGCTCGACCGTTACCGGCCCGGACAACACCGAAACATTTCCCGGGGAGAGCGTCGCCCCGGTAAGGGTTACTTCGGCCGAAAGAATCGTCACAAGCGAGGGCGGCGAATCCATCATCGCCAGCACGACGGATGAGTTCCCATTATTTTGGCCGCCTGAGCCGAATTGCCCCGTACCTCCGCAGCCCGCCAGCGCGGTGAAAGCAACCAGTCCACACACTACCCGGATAAATCGCATTCGCAACATGGCACCCCAGCGGAGTTTGCTTCCCGAAGCCGCCGTTAGAATAAAGAATAAAATCAGCGCTCGACGCCCGCGTGTCGGCTCAACCGCGCACCCAAACCTAACACGCGCACCGATTTCCGAGTGTCAAATATACTACAGCAATGAACAAAGAGTCCCTGTCCCCAGGGTCAGAAGGTGACCGGGTCCCTACCCTGTGGACGGACTGGGCGCAGCCGCAGGTCGGAGAGGCTTCTTAGTGCGAGAGCGCTGATTTCTCGGCGATCCTCGCGGGGCCGCGCTCGGCGGGCAAATTGCTCCGGAGCCGCAGGCTGGTAAAGGTGGCAACCGCGGCGCACACGGCGGGAATCGCGCCGGCGAGCAGGATCTGGCGAGGAGTCCAGTTGAGCTTCAACATCATGCCGCCGATCATCGGCCCGACGATGGAGCCGATGCGCCCCACACCGAGGCACCAGCCGATCCCGGTGGAGCGAATCGAGATGGGATAAAACGTGGCGGCGACCGCGGAGAGCCCTCCCTGCGCGCCCTGGACCACGAAACCGAGGATGAAGGTAATCGTCATCATCAGCGCGAACGAACTTGAATAGGCCAGGGAAGCGATCAACAGCGTGGTGCACAGAAATTCGGCGAGCAATACCGCGAGCTGGCCCCAGCGATTCATCAAGATTCCCTCGATGGCCGAGCCGGCAATTCCCCCCGCACTGAACAGCATGATCGCAGTCATGCCCGCGGAAACCGGCTTGCCCGTCTGGCGAAGCAGCGCCGGGAGCCAAAACACAACGAAATACAGCATCAGCAGATTCATGAAGAACGGAATCCACAATAGGACCGTGCCGGCCGCGCGGCCTTCCGTGAAGAGGTGAACGACCGGAGCGTTCCGCCTCGCGTCCTGATGCTCGGAGCGGGAGATCGGCGTTCCCGCCAGCTCGGGCGCGATTCGCGCCACAATCCTTGAAATCCGCCGCTCATTCGCGCCGGAGACTTCGAGATAGCGCACGGATTCCGGAAGGATCGCGACGAGCAGGACGGCGAGCGTCAACGGCAGCACTCCGCCCGCGTAGAAAACCGATTGCCATCCCCATCGCGGAAGCATCACGGCGCCCACGCGAGTCGCCAGCACCGCGCCCGCGGGCATTCCGCAGAACATGACGCTCACGATGACGGCGAGGAGTCGCTTCGGCGCGTACTCGGACATCAGCGCGACGGAATTGGAAAGCGCGCCGCCCAGCCCAAGCCCCGTCAGAAATCGGCAGGCGATCAGCTGGTCAAAGGTCGCGCAGCGCGACGTGAGCATGGCGAACGTTCCGAAAATCAGCGTGCAACAAACGATCGGCCACTTGCGGCCCCAGCGGTCGGCGATCGGGCCGGACAGCATGGAAGAAATCATCAGGCCGATCAGGGCGAAGACAAAAATAGGGCCGAAGTTCCTGATGGGGATGTGCAGGGATTCGGCCATCGACGGCGCAAGGAAGCCGATGCTCTGCGTGTCAAAACCGTCAAGGACGATAACCATGCCGCACAGGGTCATCGTCCAAATCTGGTAGCGGCCCATGGGCCGCTGGTCGATGATTTCGCCGATGGTCGGAGCGCGCTCCATGCCCTCTCCCGGGAAGTTCGCCGCTCAAATTGAATTGTGAAAGCAGAATACTACATTCGGGGGCGCAGGGAGGGGAACTCCGCGGCTCGAGGAGTAGTGGCGCAGGCTGCAGCCCGTGGGGTTTTGGCCTTGCACGCACTAACCCCCACAGGCTGAAGCCCGCGCCACTCAGGCGCGGTCGCCGTTGGACACTTTGATCAAGTGGACGCCCGGCATGGTTTCGAGCTGGTTGCGGTCGGTGAGGGCTTCTTCCAGATTTCTGCGCGTCAGGCGGGAGTGTTCGCGGGCAACGCTCTCCGCGCGGGCCCCCTGGCGGTATTCGATGGCCTCCAGGAGCGCGCGGTGGTGCTCCTTGGCGATGGGCCGGATGAGTTTCGCACCCGGCAAGGTTTTCTGCAGGAGCACGCGGGAGCTGGGAGAAACAAACGGGAATTTATAAACCTGCTCGAGGGCGCGGCGCAGAACCTGATTGTTGGCGAGGTCCATGATGCCCAAGTGGAATGAGTAGTTGAGATCGAGGTATCGCGCAAAGCTTTCGGGGGTAATCTCCAGAATCTCTTCCATGGAGCGGTTGAGCTTGCGCATCGGTTCCAATTGAACCGGACTGCTGAGCCGTTCCGCCGCGAGCCGGGCGGCGGCACCCTCGAGAACCCCGCGCGTTTCGATCGCGTCCCAGATATCGGTGATGCTGAACTCGCTTGCGGTGAACCCGGAGCGCGGCAGCGCGCGAATCAAGCCTTCATGTTCCAATCGCTCAAACGCCAGGCGAAGCGGCGTGCGGGAGACGCCTAGCTTCGCCGAGAGGGGAATCTCGGCGATTCGCTGGCCCGGCCAGAACTCGCCGCGCAGGAGCATTTCCCTTAAACCAAGGGTGGCGCGGGACACCTGAGATTCGCTGTCCCGGTGCTCTTTCCCGTTTCCGGAGACCGGCGCGCGAAATGCGACTCGCCTCATTTCCATTGCTCCATGCCAAATTGTTGGGGCTTGGGCTTGGTCCGCACGCGCACGTACCTCATTGGTACCACCAACAGAGTGCATCAACAATCAAAATTTTCGACGGCGGGGAGAAATCGAGGAACGCTCCGCGCGACGCGTTTAGGGAACGATCCCCACGGCTTCCCGAGTCATCCCAAAATTGGCGCTGCCCGGATCGAGGGCCAGCACCTGCAATTCAGTCGCACCCGGCGCCGCGGGAGACACGTCCGCGTGAAACGTATTCTGCACGCCCGCGTAAGTCATCGGGGTTTCCGATTCGATCTTGCCGTCGCGAAGGAGCCGCGCGACCACGCGAATTTTGCTGGCGTCCCAAAGCCCGCCGGGCTCGGTCGGGCAGCCGCACGCCATCGTCACGGTGGCGCGCACTTCGAACGGCGATCCTCCCTTGACCTGCGCATCCGGCAACGGGCTCAGCGCGGTGACGATGAAGCCGTGAATTTCCAGCAGAATGCCTTCTCCCAATATGTCTTCACCGGGCATGAGCAGCATGGTCGTCGAGGCGCGCTGCGTCGCCTGCGCGTTTCCGAGCGGGCCTTCCGCGGTGATCTCGACCACGGTCGGCTTGTCCAGGTGCAGCACGGCGAGATATCCGGAGGAATCGGGCGTGTTGTAAACGGTCATGCCGCGGGTGTGGGGAGTCTTCATGATCAGGTTCGTGTCGCCGGTCCCGGCGGCCTGCATGCCCTGCGCGAGAATTTCCCCCGTGGCGGTGTCGCGCACCGTAATTTTTGCCCCACCCACGTGCTGCCCGATCACCTTGGCGTCTCGCGCGATCGCGCGAATCATGATCTTTGTTTCCTTTGCGCCCGTTTGAGCAAACAGCGGAGAAGCTGAAATCAAGACGGCAAGCGAAATGGCGCAGAACAGAACTCGACTTTTCATCGGCGGCCTCCGTGGATAGCAGAAAACATACCACATTTCGCCTCGAATCGAGGGGTGACGCCGGTGCCGCTGAACCCGCCCGCATCTGGTGGACGGTGCGCACTTTGGTCGCGTATGATTTGAGCGACCGGACCCGCGCGAATTCCCCGAAACGGCGCGGCGAAAGGAGAAACACCCATGAGCGAATTCACGCGGAGGACGCTGCTGGGAGGAGCCGTTGCGGCGGCAACGGCAGCAACAACGCTGTGGGACGAACCGGTGCGCGCGCAATACGTGTGGCAAAAGAGCGACTGGCAGGCGGCGGAGTTCGATGCGCTGGTCCATTCACCGAAGCACATCAAGCAGGTGGTGCACGGATTCGGCATCAACGACGGCAGGTTCTTGAAAAATGCAAAGAATTCGCTCACTGGCCTGCACTTCGGCGGAGGGATTGCCGCCGATCAGGTCCAAATCGTCTGTGCGCTGAATGGGCCGGCGAACCTGGTCAACTACACCGACTACGTATGGGAGAAGTATCGGATCGGCGAGTGGGCCAAGGAGAACGACCCGAAGACCGGAGAACCCGCCGTCCGCAATTTCTATTACCCCAGCAGCGCAGGACCGTCGCTGAAATACTCCTCCGAGGATCCCAGCGACCCGAACTCGGCCTACCAGGACTTCAGCGTTCAAGGCCTGCAGGCGCGAGGGGTGCGCTTCCTGAGCTGCCACTCCTCGATCGAGGAAACGGCGCGCGCCGTGATCAAGAAGAATAATTTGTCGGCGCAGCCGGAAGACGTGGTGAAGGACATGCAGGCGCACCTCCAGCCTGGGGTTCTGCTCGTGCCGGCGTTGTCGGCGGCGCTGGCCCTCCTGCAGGGAGACGGTCACTACAGCTACATGAATGCCGGGTAGGCGGTCTTGGAAAATTTTGGAAAGCGGGACTCGATGCGGGATCCTCAGGGGGCGGTTTCAAGACGCGGATTGTTGAAGACGTTCGCCGCGATAGCAGCCGGACCGATACTCGCGAAAAAAGTCGAGGCACAACAGCAATCCGCCGGGCAGCAGGCTGCGCCTGAATTCACTGGGCCTGGCGCGAATCCCTACTGGACATCGGTGGGGCCGTACGCAACGTACCCGCAAAAGGCGCCACTCATTCTATTGACCGATCGGCCGGTCCAGCTGGAAACCCCGCGCCATTTTTTCATGTCAACCTTCACCTCCAATGAAGCGTTTTTTGTTCGCTGGCATCTTCCAAACATTCCCAATGCCGTGGACTTGAAAACGTGGCGCCTGCACGTGGAAGGAAATGTGCAGAAGCCTTTGGCGCTCTCTTTCCCGGATTTGGCTTCCCGGTTCAGGAGCGCGGCAATCGCCGCGGTGAATCAGTGCTCGGGCAACGGCCGTAGCCGGCTGCAGCCTCGCGTCGCGGGAGGGCAGTGGGGAAACGGCGCGATGGGGAACGCCGTGTGGACCGGAGTGAAGCTCCGCGATATTCTCGACGCGGCCAGCGTGAAGGGCGGCTCCGTGCAGGTGCAATTCGAGGGGCTGGAGCGCGGCCTCGGGCCCAAAGGCTTAGGCTCGAATCTGTTTCAGAAGTCCCTCGATCTGTCCAATCCCGTGATCGACGAATGCATCGTCGCTTACTCCATGAATAACGAGCCCTTGCCGATGCTGAACGGATTCCCGGCCCGCCTCATCGTGCCCGGCTACTTTGCGACGTACTGGATGAAATCGCTCTCCGCGATCCGTGTTCTGACGGCGCCCGACGATAATTTCTGGATGAAGGCGGCATATCGCATTCCCGACACGCCACGCGGCACCACGACCCCGGAGGACATGAAATCGGGAAAGGTCAACACGATCCCCATCGCGCGCATGCCGGTGCGGTCGTTTCTGATTTCCCCGGACGGCTCGACGAAAATCCCGGCCGGTTTTCCGGTGCGCTTGCGCGGCATCGCATTCAGCGGCTACGCCGGCATCAAGCGAGTCGAGGTTTCCACGGACGGCGGCGCGAAGTGGACCGAGGCCCCGTTGGGTGTGGACGCGGGAGACTACTCCTTCCGCACCTGGTCGCTCGATTGGGCGCCGAAGGCCGCGGGCCGGTATCAGGTGGCGGTGCGCGCGACGGACGAAAACGGAAACATTCAGCCCGACGAAGGAGTCTGGAATCCGGGCGGGTATTTGTGGAACAAGATCGAGCGGCAGGAAATTGTGGTTGGGGAAGCGGGCTGAGGAGAGGGGAAATGCGGGCAAAGCAATTCTATTTCGCGGCGGTCGCGGCGCTTTCTCTCTTCGCGGCGAGCGGCCCCTACGCTGATTTTCGCGCGGGCGACTACTCGAAGCCCGAGTCGGAACTGATGCATCAGTTGCTTCCGGTCAGCGCTTCCGCCGATTCCATGTACGACGCCGGGCAGTACCCGATTTACTATCCCGAACTCGCGCCGGGTGACGGCAAGGACGACGTCGAGAACAACTGCGAGCTGTGCCACAGCCCGCGATACATCACCATGCAGCCGGCGATGCCGGCACAGGCCTGGGCCGACGAAGTGAACAAAATGAGAAAAACATTCGGTGCTCCGATCCCCGATGATGCTGCGCAAAGAATTATCGCGTATCTCGGATCGCACTACGCACCGGAAACGCGAAAGCGGTAAAATATGCCGTACGGAGTCGTAACACTGTTTGCTTTCGGAGGATGGCCCTCATGAGTCGACCCATCATGGTCCGTACCGGGTTTGCCGCCGCTGTGGCCCTGGCCGCCGTTCTCTCGCTCTCCACGAGTTCGAGCAGCTTCGGCGCACCGCCGAAACCGCCGCAAGCGGCTGATTCCGCAAAAGCGTGGGTCATGCCGGATGTGTCGACGATTCCCGCAGGGCCGCTCGGCGACACCATTCGGCTCGGCATGAATGTGTTCAATGACACTCCGAAATATGCCGAGAAGTACGTCGGCAACAAACTGAGCTGCACGAATTGCCACATCGACGGCGGCACTGTTTCCAAGGGCATGCCGATGATCGGCCTTCCGGGAATATTTCCCATGTACCGCGACCGCGAAAAAACGGTCATCACTTTTGATGAGCGCATCGAGCAATGCTTTCAGCGCAGCGAATCCGGACACCGCGTCCCGAATGACGGGCCCGAGATGACGGGCTTGGTCGCGTATGTCCAGTGGCTATCCAAGGACCAGGTGACCGGGCATCCGTATGCAGGCCGCGGCCTCGTCGATCTGCCCGAACTGAACGGAGACGCGGAACGGGGAGCAAAAATCTACACAGATCAATGCGCCGTCTGCCACGGGAAGGAAGGCAAGGGAACGCTTCCGGTCGCTCCAGCCCTGTGGGGGCCGGATTCCTATAGCGACGGCGCGGGCATGAATCAGATCCCGAAAATGGCGGCGTTCGTCCAGCACAACATGCCGCAAAACGCGCCGGACACGCTCACGCCGCAAGAGGCGTACGACGTCGCGACATTTGTCCACAGCAAGCCGCACTCGCAGTTCGTGATGAAGGACCACATGGAGCTACCGAACTAGAACGAATTTCTGAACTCGCCTGCCGCTTTCGACCTCACCCGTATATAGGTTTCCCTTGGAATCCGACACAACGCTGTGCACGTGGTGAAACTGGCCGGCGCCGCGGCCGGCGTGGCCCGTCGTGCCTTGGACCGAGCCGTCGCTTCGCAGCAGCGTCCAGATCACGTTATTTTCGCCGTCCGCCACGAGCAGGTACTTCTGCGCCGCGTCATTCGAGAAGGCGAGATCGTACGCCGAGCCGTTGCCGAGCGTTTTCGGGCGCCAGATGAATTCCTTCAGGAATTTCCCGTCCTTGGTGAAAACCTGGATTCTGTCGTTCACCCGGTCGCACACATACACAAGCCCGTCCTTCGACAGGTGGACGCTGTGCAGCGGATTTCTGAACAGCGGGCTGGGAGAATCGGCGGGATTGTACGGGATCAGATCGGCGTCGCTCGGAGGCTTGCCGTACGCGCCCCACATTCGCTTGAACGCGCCCGTTTCGGAATCGAACACAATCAGCCGCCGGTTGAGGTAACCGTCGGCGATGTAGACCTCGTGCGCGCCCTCGTCCACTTGGATCCCGGCCGGGCGGCCGAGGATCGTCGTGTCCGAGTTATTCATCGGCGCGGCCGACGGGTGGCCGATCTCGAGCAACAATTTTGTTCCGTCGCTTGAGACTTTGATCGCCTGCCGGTCCTTCCCGCCGTTGCCGGTGATCCAAACGTTTCCGGCTTGATCGACGAAGATGCTGTGTTCATTGCTCGGCCAGTCATAGCTGGCGCCAGGGCCGCCCCAGAATTTCAGGAGATTGCCCTCGGTATCAAACACCAGCACGGGCGGCGCTGAAACGCAGCATTCCGCGGCCGGCGGAGTTTGCGCCGCGCCAATATCGTCCTTGGTGTTCGAGCCCGGGCGCTGCAATACCCAGATGTGGTCTTGCCGGTCCACGGCCATGCCGCCGACTTGGCCCATGATCCAGTTGTTCGGCAGCTCCTTGGGCCAGGCGGCGTCGACCTTGTAGGTTGGCGGCGCTTGCGCGAACGCTGTGGAGCGCGACGCAAGGACCAACAAAGCGAAGACGAAAAACACCGAAACGACAGTCATCTGCCTGCTGAATCGAGCCATGAAGAAACCTCCGCATCGCGCGCCGAAGTGTCTTCTGGATGTGCCGTTAAAGCGAGAATATACACCTGACTCGGCTCTTGCATACGCTCTTCCAAGTTTTTCTCAGCGCCCTCTGTAGTGAGGGCTTTTTCGGGCGCGGGACGACCAACACCCTTCGATGCAGAGGGCACAGAGAACACCGAGAATGCCGCATTGAATGCTGCTATGATTTCCCGCGATTGGGCTACTGTGAGCCCCCTGGGAAAGCGGAGCGCTGAACTTGTCGCCAAGACTTTCGACGCTTGATTTCAGAGAAGGGTGCGGAATGAAAACAGCGAAGTCATTTCTTGGTCAAACAGCAACGATTTCGTGGCTGATGTTCGTGCTCGGGACGGTGTGGCTCTCCCCCTTGCGCGCCCAGAGCAAGGGGCCGAAATTCGAGGTCGATCCAAACTGGCCGAAGCCGCTCCCGAATCTCTGGGTCACCGGCGGAATCGGCGGCGTCTGCATCGATTCGCGCGACCACGTCTTCATCATGAACCGGCGCGATCTGACCGACAACGATCTCGACGCGGGGCACCAGGCGCCCGTCGTAATTGAGTTCGATCCGGACGGCAACGTCGTGAATTCCTTCGGCGACCCGGATTCGACACCGAACACGCCGCACGGCTGCGCGGTGGACGCAGATAACAATTTGTGGATGACCGGCAACGGCGATGGCATCGTCCAAAAATATTCCCACGACGGCGGCAAGCTGCTGTTCCAAATCGGCAAGAAAGGCGTCGTGGATTCTTCGGATGGCACCGCGAAGGGCAAGCCTCTGAACGCAAGCCACGAAGGCTTCTTCAAGCCGGCGGGCGTCGCCATCGATCCGAAAAGCGGCGACGTCTACGTGGCCGACGGCGAAACTCCCGGCGGAAATCACCGCATCGCCGTCTTCGATCGCGAAGGAAAATTCCTGCGCCAGTGGGATTTGCACCGCACGGACGCCGAAACCGGCCCGGGCTTTGTGCCCGTACTGCATTGCGTGACGATGGACAACAACGGCCTAGTCTACGTGTGCGATCGCCGCGGCCATCGGATTCAAGTGTTCGATAAAATGGGCAACTTCCAGAAGAACATCGCGGTCGAGTACGAGCATCGGAGCCCGCTGCCGCCCGGTCCGGAGCACGAGTCCGGAACGCTGGGGTCGGCGGTGTGGGTCGCGTTTTCGCGCGATCCGGGGCAGAAGTACATGTACGTGGTCAATCAGGACAACGAGCAGATCGACGTGCTCGATCACGCCAGCGGGCAGGTTCTCTCCAGCTTCGGACGCGTGGGCCGCCAGCCGGGCGAATTCACGTACGCGCATTTTCTGGCGGTCGACTCGAAGGGCAACATCTACGTGACCGAAGTCGGCACGGGCAAGCGCATCCAAAAATTCAAAACTGTAGGCAATTGAGGGCCACGGAGAAAACCAAATCGAAAAGGGCTCACTACAGACGCAGCAGCCTCACTGCGTTTCCCTTCAGGATTTGCTCGCGCTCAGCCGCCGGATATCTGAACTGGTCGAGGACGTTGCTCGGATACTCGATGTCTCGCGCCGCGAAAATATCCGTGCCTACGACAATGCGGTCCGGTCCGACCATGATGACCAGAAACTGAAACGCCTCCGGATAGTAGATCAAATAATCGTAGTAGAACCGCCGCAGGTAGTCGCGGAACGGGCGTGCCAGCGAAACATGCTGATTCGGGAAATGGGAGAAGAAATGCTCGATTCTTCCCGCGAGGTACGGGAACGCGCCGCCCGCGTGCGGCAGTACCATTTCGAGCTTCGGATATTTGTCAAGCAGCCCGGACATCATCAGCTTCGTCGCAAGCACCGTGTGGTCGGTGGGCGCGTCGAGACCCGCGGCTAGATTCGGCGGCCCGGAGACCCGGTCCGCGCCGTAGTTGTTCGCGATTCCATCCATCTGATGAAAAATAATCGGCAGACCCAGCTCCTCGATCCGCGCCAGAACGGGCTCAAATCCCGGATCGATAATGTAGTCGTGCCGTTCGAGCGAGTCCGGCAAATGGACTGCGCGCACGCCGGGCTTACCCGCGACGCGATTCAGTTCCTTCAGCGCGAGCTGCGGATCGCGAACCGGAATCTCGACACCGATCACGAAGCGGTCGGGGTGCTTCTGGTGCACCTCGATACCCGTGTCGTTGATGACCTGCGCGAGGTGCGCGCCATGCTCCGCGGACGCCCATTGCCACGGCATCGAGCCCGACAACGTCAGGCAATGCATCAGCACGCCGTGCTCATCCATCCACTGGATTCGTTTCTCGAGGTCGGCGTTCAGCGGATAATTATTTTCGAGGGGATGCCCCAGGTCGGCTAGCGCCTTGTTGTACGGCTCGGGCGACCAGTGCGCGTGGCAGTCGATCGCGATCGGCTTCCCGACGCCTTCCTTCCCGGGCCGCGCGTCCCACCAGTCCACGCCCTCGGGTTTCGTTTCTTTGGGCTCCGCAGCCAGTGTTGCGGGCAGCGCGGCCGGCAACGCGGCAGCGACTGCAGCGCCGCCTGCGCCGAGCTTCAGAAATTCGCGCCGTCCAAGGGCGGAGCACGGAACTGGTGCGTCGGAGTTCTTCGTCATGGATTCCTCCTAAAAGTCACACATTGGCAAGCAAGGACTTCAGCATTCTACGCTCGCTGCCGTTGGGGCCGATCACTACTTTGCACTCGTCATTGCAGCCCCTTCTATCACATTCTCAGCGGGAATTCTCCAGCCGCGCGTAGGGACTGGCGGCGTAGACAATTTTCCCGCCGACCATGGTGAGGAGCGATTCGATACTCTCGAGCTCGTCGAGCGGCACAGTCATGTAGTCTTTCGACAGGACGGCGAGATCGGCGAGCTTGCCCGGTTCGATCGAACCACGGTTGGCGTCGTCAAACGAAAACCAGGCGCTGCCGATCGTGTAGGCCCGTAGCGCGTCTTCGCGCGTGGGCGTTTGCTCGGGCCCTCGCGGCGTGGCGCCGATTCTCTTGCTGTCCACCAGCAGCCAGCGGAGCGTGGTGAACGGATTGTAGGAGGCCACGCGATGCGCGTCGGTTCCCGCGCCCATTGTTACGTCGAGCTCCTTGGCATTCTCCACTGCCCCGGCTTCCGGACGCTGGATCGTCCATCCGACGCCCATCGCCTTCATGCGGCGCAGATGCTCGGGCATCGCGCCCGTCAGATGCGCGACCGACCAGCGTAAATTTTTGACGGGAAATTCCGCGTTCACGCGCTCATAGACGGAGAGCAGCGCGTCGGCGGACGCATCATGCGGCCAGTGCATGGTGACCGTCATTCGTTTTTGCGCCGCCCAGCGGAGAATTGCATAGAACTTTTCCAACTGATCGGCGGAGGGACGATCGTTGTTGTTCATCGCCCAGGTCACGCGCTCGCCGATGCCGTTGAACTTCAGCATGTCGTCGCCGAAACCTTGCGGCAACATTTGCGTCAGGCTTTGCAGCTCTTCAAATTCCTTGCCCGGCGTCGGGCCGCACAAACTGTAGGCGATGCGGAGTGTGAGCTGATGCTCGCGCCAGATCTGAAACACTGGTTGGTAGTTTTCCGGGTTGAGGTTGTTTCCACCGGGATCGCCGACGCCGGTCACGCCGAGGCGGTTCAACTCGCGAAAAAAATTCTTCGTGCCGGCTACCTGCTCGTCAAACGTCGGGTGCGGCAACTTGTCAAAGAGCGCGATGGCCACGTCGAAGCCCGCGCCATCTTCGATGGCGCCAGTGGGTTTGCCGTCCGCGTCTCTCTCGAACTTGCCGGGGCGCGGCAGGTCGGACTCGCTGTTGATATTCATGGCCTTGAAACCGGCCGGCGTCATCACTTCCCAATCGTAATCGTGCTGCACGTAGACGGGATTATTCGGCGCGGCGGCGATCAGGTCCGCCTGCGTGGGCCTGCGTTTTTCCTTGAATTGCTTCGGCTGCCATCCGCCGGCGACCACGATCCATGAGCCAGGCTTTTTTTCTACTGACGCCTGGTGGATTCGGCCCATCGCTTCCATGATCGACGTTGCGCCGACCCAATTCACTTCCGTCGTGAAGGTCTGGCCCGCGCGGATCGCGTGAATGTGAGAATCGATCAGGCCGGGAATCACCGTGCGCCCTTGCAGGTCGATCACCCGCGTTCCGAGTCCGGCTTGCTTGCGAATCTCGGCGGAGCTTCCCACTGCCGTGATTTCTCCGTCGCGAATAGCAATCCCGTCGCGAATCGAGAACTGTGGGTCGACGGTCAGGATTTTTCCGTTCACGAGGATCGTGTCGGCGGATTGCGGCCATGCCGCTGGAATCGCAGCGAACGCCAGGATCGCAAGCAGCGTGACCTGAATAATTTTTGGAATGGAGATTCTCATTTCTCGAACCCCCGTGACTTGAACGGATAGCGCTGCACTTCCAGACTGAGACTAGTTCAGGCGCTTCGGCGCGCCGCCCGCTCCGTACCAGTCCACCGTTTCGCCCGTCGTGTTCACCGTTACGGCGCGCACTTCCGTGAAGTGGTCGAAGGACTCGATGCCGGTCTCGCGGCCCACTCCGCTGTCTTTGAAGCCGCCCCACGGGGACGCGGGGTCGAGCCGGTGGTGATCGTTCACCCAAACCATGCCGAAGAGCAATCGGCCGGCGACGCGATGCGCTCGCGCGACGTCCTTCGTCCACACCGACGCGGCCAGGCCGAACCGCGTGTCATTGGCGATTCGAATGGCGTCCGCTTCGTCTTCGAACGGCATCACGACGGTCACCGGTCCGAAGACCTCGTCCTGCGCGATCTCCGAGTGCGGGTCGGCATCGTAGAGCACCGTCGGCTCGATGAAAAATCCGGATGGGACGCCGCTTGCCGGCGCCTTGCCGCCCGTGAGCAGCTTCGCGCCGGCCGCGGTGGCGCGATCGATCATCGCCAGAATCCGCCGCCTCGATTTCTCCGATATCACGGGTCCCAACTGTGTTGCGGGGTCGGCGGGATCGCCGAGACGAATCGACGCCGCCTTCGTTCGAAACTTTTCCAAAAACGAGTTGTACATGGACCGCTGCACCAGAATGCGCGAGCCGCAGACGCAGGTTTGCCCGGCGGCGATGAACGCCGCGAACGCCGCGCCATTCACGGCGCGCTCGAGTTCAATGTCGTCGAAGAGAATCACCGCGCCCTTGCCGCCGAGCTCGAGCGTGGCCGCTGCGAAATTTCGCGCGGCGGCGGCGCCGATCGAGCGGCCCACCTCGGTGCTCCCCGTGAAAGTGACCTTGCGGATCTTGGGGTGTGCGGCCAGCGCCGCGCCCGCCTCGGCGCCCGCGCCATTGATCACATTGACGACGCCCTTCGGCACGCCGGCGCGATCGAGAAGATGCGCGAGGCGAATCGTCGTGAGCGGCGTCTGCTCGGACGGCTTGATAACCACGCTGTTGCCGGTGGCGAGCGCCGGCGCGAGGCTCTTCGAGAGAATCATCAGCGGGTGATTGAACGAAGTCATCAGCGCCACGGCGCCAAGGGGCACGCGCTCGGTGTAGCACAGGTATGGCCCTTCGATGGGGATCACGTCGCTGCGCCGCGTCAGCGCGAGCGCCGCGAAATAGCGATAAAACTGCGGCAGGCGCGAAATTTGCGCGCGCGTCTCGATGATCGGGCGGCCGTTGTTCAGCGTCTCGAGTTTGTAGAATGCTTCGAGGTCCTCTTCAAACAGGTCCGCAAACCGGTTCAGCACGTGGGCGCGCTGTTGAATGGGCGCGCGGCTCCATTTCCCTTCGTCGAAAGCGGACTGCGCGGCCGCGACGGCGCGATCCACGTCGGCTGCGCCGGCGCTCGCAAGCCGCCCGAGCACTTCGCCCGTCGCGGGATTGATGATATCCATCGTCTTACCGCTGTCGGCATCGGTGAACTCGCCATTGATGAACAGCTGCGCGTCGTACGTCATGGGCATCACGGTCATGGGTTTCGCACCTCGGCGGGGACGGCAGCCGAGCCCGTCTCGCTTTCGATTTCTTCGAGGCGACGCTTCTTGGGTTCGACTCCGAGAGCGAAAACCACCAGAATCTCCACAACGAGCAGACCGATCATGAAGGCGAGAACGCCGCCGACTCCGTGCGATTTGAACAACGCCACTACTATAAAGGACGTGAAGATGATCGCGCCGCGCCCGAACGTGTTGCAGATTCCCGACGCTCGCAGGCGAACCTCGGTCGGAAAAAGTTCCGGAATGTAGACGGCGAACAAGAGCGCCACCAGAACGTAAATCGGAACGATCAAAGTGAAGCCGACCGCCATCAGTATGATGGGACGCGTGATAAAAGGATAGAAACTCCCGATGAAAATCGTGAACAGGCTTGCCCCGATGATCGTGGGTTTGCGTCCCCAGGAGTCCGCCGTGAACGCGCCGATGGCCGAGCCGATCGGTGCGCCCACGGCCATCACCAGCGAATAGGTAAACGAGCGCGCGACGCTGAGCCCTTGCTGAACGAAAAACGTCGGCAGCCATGTCACGAATCCGTAGAGCAGGCTGTTGATGACGATCAGAGAGATCGATCCCAGAATCATGCGCGGAAGAATGGCGGGGCTGGCCAGCGACGAAAAATCCCGCGAATGCTTCACCGCGCGCGAGATTGCGGGAGGCGGAAGCGGAGAATGTTCGACGGCGACCTCGCCCTCGATGGCTCGCAACAGGGTCTCGGCCTCTTCTGTCCGGCCAACCGACTCCAGCCAGCGCGGCGATTCCGGCAGTTTTTTCCGCAGATACCACACCACCAGCGCGCCGATCCCGCCCAGAACGAACATGGCGCGCCAGCCGAGCCTCGGAATGATCAGTGTTCCCGTGAGCGCGGCGACGGGCAAGCCCGTGACGACGAAAACCGTCATGAGCCCCAGCCATTTGCCGCGCGATTGCGGCGGGACGAATTCGGTCAGCGTTGAATACCCAACCACGTTCTCCGCGCCGAGCCCGAACCCGATGACGGCCTGGATCAGAATCAAAACATTCATCGAAGGCGCAAACGCCGCCGCGATGGATGCAAATCCAAAAATCGCGAGATTGGATTGATACGTGAAACGCCGTCCGAAGTGATCGCCGAGAAACCCCGTCACGAAGGAACCCAGCATCATGCCCACGAACGTGACCGAAACGAAGTAGCCGTTCTGCGCCAGCGTCGAAAATCCACTTTTGACCGTGGCGCCGAGAACGATTCCCGCGAGGTAGATGTCGAACCCGTCGAAGAACATCCCCCCGCCGATCAGCCACATGATCCGGCGATGGAACGAGGAAATCGGTAGCCGGTCGAGCCTCGCTCCTGCGTTTACGGGCACGGCCGGGTCACTTCTTCCTCGAGAGCACGGCCATGCTGCCCGCCGTCAGCGCGTCCACGGCCAGGCGGCAATTCTGTTCGAACGTGTTCTGCAGCGTCGCCTGGAAAAATTCCTTGCAGTTTCGCGCGGCGTTGGGGTCCAGGCGCAGGATGCGTTCGATCAGCGCGTTGACGTCGGAGGCGAGGCTCGCCGCGCGACTTACATGAGAGATGAGGCCGATTTCGCGCGCCCGCTCCGGCCCAATAGGATCGCCGAACAAAACGAGCGGGAAAGCGAACCGCGGCAGTGCGTATTCGCCGAGATACGCCATGATCGCGGCGGGCGCGAGACCGAATTTCATTTCCGGGAATCCGAGCGACGCGCTGCTCGCCACGTAGACGAAATCGCACACGATGGCGAGGCCGAAACCGAATCCGAACGCGTCCCCCTGCACCTCCGCGACGCTGATGAGTGGTGAGACGCGCAGCGCGCGCTTGAACTCGATCAGCCGCTCCGATTCGTCGCGCACCGCCGCCGCGTCCCGCCCCGCGCGCTCTCGCCCGGTGCAAAACACCTTGCCGCGCGCGCGGATGCGCAAGACTCGCGCGCTCGGCCGCCCTGCCTCGCGGCGCAGCTCCGCCAGCATGGCGTCAAACATCGCGCCGCTCACTTCATTTTCGTTTTCGGAATTGTTCAGCGTGAATGTGAGCACTTCGCCCGCGCGCTCAATGATGACCCCGGGCGCCGAAGCGCCGGTAAATTCTAGAGGCTGAGAGGACATACCGAAACGGTACACATGGAGTATGAGTGATGTCAACCAGAGGAGAAAGCTCGTATGGGTTGTTTCCGACGACTTGTCAAACAACGAAACAAGACGGCAAGTTCACCTGTGCGGAGGCAGCTTTTACTCTTAAACTTTAGCTACTCGATATCGTATGCTGAGACTGCCACTACCCTTCTCTTCGGGACCGATTTTCGCGCTGATCTTCTGGATCGCCTTCGTGTCTTGGATACTGCCTGAGCTCATTGCCTGGACAGCGAAGCGATCACCGGACTTGGCACAGGCCCGGGACATGGGTTCACTTAACTTGATCGCTGTCCTTTGGTGGGCGGCAATAGCGATGGACTTCTCACTCTCGTTCCTCCTGCCGCAAGCCGCACTCTTGTGGAAACCGTTACCTCTCTTTTGCGTCGGCATCGGTGCGATGTTGCTCGGGATTGCTCTTCGGTGGTACTCCGCTCGGTTATTGGGGAAATATTTTACGTTCGATGTCGCGATCCAGGGCGGTCAACCGCTAATCGAACTGGGACCTTATCGGTACGTACGTCACCCTTCTTACAGCGGTGCGCTTCTGAGTTTACTTGGATTTGGTTCGGCACTCGGAAATTGGGCTGGGCTTATCGCGTCTCTCTCGTGCATGAGCCTCGCCTACGCCTATCGCATACCCGTCGAGGAAGCGGCTCTCACTTCGGCTTTGGGAGATGTGTACAGCCAATATACGAAGCGGACTTGGCGCCTCGTACCGTTTGTGTTCTAGCGCCGGGTCGTTAGGGACGCGGCCAAGCGAATTGAGCGAGGATGGAATGATTTCGAGACGTGAGTTCATGGCTGGCTCCATCGCACTTGCGGTTGCTTCGCGAACGTCAAGCACGCAAGCGCCAAAGCCCGAATCCATTCTCGTCAACGACATTCATTCTCAGCTGAATTCCACGCGAGTTCTGGAAATCTTAGCGCCACAATCTTTGGAGGATGTGCAGAGCATCGTTCGTTCCGCGCGCAAAAATCGAAAGTTCATCTCTATTGCGGGCGGGCGGCACGCTATGGGCGGGCAGCAATTTGGCGCGGACACCGTACTTGTCGACACAAGAAAGCTCAAGCGAATCGTCGATTTGGACGGCGAGCGCGGGATCGTGGAAGTTCAAGCGGGAATCGAATGGCCAGAACTGATCGAAGGTTATCTTAATTTGCAGAATGGGACCGACCGTGCTTGGGGAATCGCGCAAAAACAGACTGGCGCTGATCGGCTGACGATAGCCGGGACAATCGGGGCTAATGCGCACGGTCGTGGATTGAAGATGAAGCCCTTTGTCAGCGATGTTGAGTCGTTCGTACTCGTGGATACGACTGGAACCGCCCACACGTGTAGCCGAACAGAGAACGCAGAGTTGTTTCGCTTGGTTCTCGGCGGGTATGGTCTCTTTGGAATCCTCACTTCCGTGCGATTGCGCCTCGTCCCGCGAAAGAAGGTCGAGCGTGTGGTGGAAATTCGGACAGTCGATGACCTGATCCCAGCGTTTGAGAAGCGCATTGCTGACGGGTTTGAGTACGGCGACTTCCAATTCTCCATCGAGCGTGACTCACAGGAGTTCCTGCACAAGGGCGTTTTCTCCTGCTATCGACCGGTACCCATTGATACGCCGATGCCATCCTCAGAGAAGCAGTTGACGGACGGCGACTGGAGGCAATTGCTCTATCTCGCTCATACCAATGAGAGACGCGCGTTCGACGGATACGCAGACTACTATCTTTCGACGAACGGACAGGTGTATTGGTCAGATCTCCACCAGCTGAGCATTTACCCTGACAACTACCATCGTGAAATCGACGCCAAGCTCCACGCCCCTTATCCTGCTACGGAGATCATCACTGAGATTGATGTTCCAAGAACGACACTCAAGGGGTTCCTTGAGGAGGCTCGGGAAGACTTTCGCAAGAACGCGGTCGAGTTGATTTATGGCACGGTGCGCCTCATTGAGCACGACGATGAGAGCTATTTGGCTTGGGCAAAGCAACCGTACGCGTGCACGATCTTCAATTTGCACACCGTTCACAGTCCCAAGGGGCTCGAGCGTTCAAAGAACGCCTTTCTAAGGCTGATCGACATGGCGGCGCGTCGAGGAGGCACGTACTACCTGACCTATCATCGCTATGCGTCGCGAAGCCAGGTAGAAACATGCTATCCGCAGTTCGCGGAATTCCTTCGGCTCAAGATGAAGTACGACCCGGAAGAGCGGTTTCAAAGCGACTGGTACAGGCACTACAGACACATGTTCGCGGACAGCCTTTAGCCGCCCACGTTTCAAGCGCCACCTGACTCTGGGGTTCGCGTCGAGTCTACGCTGGTCACTTAGCCTTGTGCGCTAGGAGGTCGATTCGCCGGCTGTCTTTGTCCTTCCCAAGCAAATCAACAAATTCGATGTTCCAGGGAGTTTCGTCCAGGCGAAGACGGGCGACGGTCACCGGCAGATCGAATCGCCGCGGCCCTGCGCTTCCAGGATTGAGGAACAGAACGCCGTCGCGTTCCGTGCGCCCCGGCTTGTGCGAATGCCCGCTGACGACGACGTTAAATCCGGCGGCGGCGGGATCGAGGTCGAGCGCGTGAACGTCGTGCAGGACGTAGATCGTCGCGAGATCCGTTTCGATGGCTTCGGTTTCGGGCAGGGCGAGGGCCCACGGGGCGGTGTCCACATTTCCGCGCACTGCGAAAACGGGGGCGAGACTTTTCAGCTTCTCGAGTATTTCCGGGTCGCCCACGTCGCCGGCGTGAATGATCAGGTCCGAGCCTTCGAGGGCGCGGAGAGCTTCCGGCCGCAGCAATCCGTGCGTGTCTGAAATGAGGCCGATGAGTTTGGGATTGCGGCTCATGTTGCGTGCGGCTCGGTTGTATCGCGGCGGCTCGCGTGGAATCGCGCGGTCAGTTGGCTGCGTGCGATTCCGATTTGCGGACCTCGGCGATCCACGCGTGCACTTGCTCTTCGAGAATGTCGAGCGGGATCGTGCCGTTGCGCAGCACCACATCGTGAAAGTCCCGAATGTCGAATTTCGGGCCGAGCTCTTTCTCGGCGAGAGCGCGCAGCTCGAGGATTTTCAACTGGCCGACTTTATACGCGAGCGCCTGCCCGGGCCACGCGATGTAGCGGTCAACTTCGCTGGCGATGAAATCGCGCGACGCGTCCGCGCCGACAGAGACCATGTAATCGATGGCTTGATCCCGCGTCCAACCCTTGGTGTGCATGCCGGTGTCCACCACCAGGCGCGCGGAGCGCAGAATCTGCCCCTGCCAGTAGCCGTACTTTTCGTAAGGCGTCTCGTACATGTGCAGGTCGGGGCCGAGCGTTTCGGCGTACAGCGCCCAGCCTTCCGTGTACGCCGTGAACTCCGAAATTTTGCGGAAATCCGGAACACCGGGAATTTCGTAGGAAAGCGCAATCTGCAAATGGTGGCCCGGCACGGATTCGTGCAGGATCGTGGCTTCCAGGCAGCAGCTCGACTGCTTTTCGGGATCGACCGTGCGCATGTAGAAATATCCGGCGCGCGAGCCGTCCAGCGCGGGCTGCTCGTAATATTCCGAGGAGTTGCGCGCGCGGTCGGCGGGAATGGCGGCCACGCCGTAGGTGGTTCGCGGGAGCGTCTTGAACAGGCGCGGCAGCTCGGGATCGATGCGCTTGGCGATGTCGCGGCCGTGCGCGAGGATTTCGGCTTCGCTATGGAAGCGGAAGCGCGGCGCGTTCAGAACCTGGTCGGAAAATTCGGCGGTCGTGCCCGTGAAATGGAGTTCGTCGCGAATCTTGGCCATCTCGGCTTGGATGCGCGCGACTTCCTTGAGGCCGATTTCGTGGATCTCGTCGGGCGTGTAATTCGTCGTGGTCATTTGGCGGACGAGGAAGGCGTACATCTCCTTGCCGCCGGGCGCCGCGGAGAGGCCCACGGTGGCGCGCGTCGCCGGCAGGTACGTTTTCGTGACGTAGTCGCGCAGCTTGTGCCAGGCCGGTAGAAAGCTCTGGTTGTACGCGTCCAGGGCATCAGCGCGCAGGCGCGCCTGGTCGGCTGGCGTAATCGAATCAGGGAATTTCTTGAACGCGCCGAGCAGGGGGCTATCCGCGGGATCGCCCGCCATCTCCGTGTCCAGCTGGTCCAGCTCGCGTTCGGCGACGAGGCGCGGCTGGACTCGCTCCTGCGCGATCGCCAGATTCGCCGCGGCGATCGTTTCGTCCGCCCACTTCGGCAGCGCGCGCAGGCGGGCGATCTGGTTCTCGTAATCTTTCACGGTATTCGCGGGCTCGACGGGCACCGTGCTAAAGATTTCGAGATGATCGCCTATCATCTGGTTGACGCTGTAGAACGTGAAGATGGTGTTCGCTTCCTCGATTTTTTCCTTCAGTTGCCGGTCTAGAAGTTCGTAGCTCAGCCGGTCGCGCGCGGAAACCGATGGGGCGGGAATCGCGTGCAGCCGGGCCGTGAATTGCCGCAGCGCCGCAACGTATTCCCGTTTGTGTTCGGGGGAGGGATCGTTCCAGCGGTCGTTGAATTCGGTGTTGCCCGCGAACGTGGCCTGGCCCGGGTCTTCGCGCAGCAGGAATTCGTAGTAATCCGAAAAAAGCTTTTGCAAGCCGGCGGTTTGCGCTCGCGGGGACGGCGTAGAACCAAAGACAATGAACGCGACAATCGCAGCGAGCAGCACCCCGGCACCGCGCGCGCGTGCGCCGTTGCGCGTGTCTTCCCTCCCTACAGGAATCATGGAGTCAGATGGTAGAAGGCTTGCGCACTCTTTGCCAAGTCAAGATTTCGCAGACGAGGTCATCCGACACAGCGGGGCTCACTGCAATTTCGCGTATTCCTCTTTTGCCTGCTTCAGAATGGGCACGTCCGCGTCGGCATCTTTCCATCGCACAAGAAAATCCTGGTAAGCAATCTTCGCCTGTGTTGCCTCTCCCGCAAGAGCGTAGGCTCGGCCAAGTCCCAGCTGCACGAGCGCCCCAATCGGTCCGTTGAGAACGACGCTTCGGTGATCGACAATTTTTTGGTACTCAGCCGCGGCTTCCTTTCCTTGTTTGGCAGCCAACAATGCCATCGCGCGAATATGAACGGGATACAGCGCGATCGAGATGGTGCTGCCCCCATTCGCTTGCCCCATCTCATAGGGAGTCGCCGGCGCTAATTCTTCGACAGCCTTCGAATAGTCGCGACGTAAAAAAGCCTGCTGCGCGCGCACCGACGGCAGATACAAGAATTTCACCAAAGTATCCTCGGGAAAGCGCTTCGCGAAATCGTTCTGTAAAGCCTGCACGCGGTTGGCGTCTCCCGCGAATACCAGCGCCAGCGCCGCGACGTACTGCACATCCCGCCCATCGGTCATGGCCAGCGCGTCGGCCGCGTGTCGTTTGGCGGCCTCGGGGTTTCCGAAGAGGGCCTGGCGAATTCCGGCTTGCGCCTCGTAGTACGCGGCTGTCTCTTTCTCATCGGCACGAACCGCTGAGCTTACCGCTTGCCGCGTCAGATCTTCCGCGCGCCGGAGTTGCCCGGAATACGCGGCAGTGTCCGCCTCCATGCCGATAAGCGCATCCTCGACTCCTGATTTGCCCGACCCCCAAGCCACGTTCCGCGCCATTTCCGCCGCGTCATTTTTCAAAAAGGCCAGCTGGTACATTGCCGTTCGCAAATAGGCCGAATCGAGCTTCTTAGCCTGTGCTTCTTCGGCGGTGACGCGCGCCTCATCCAGCCGATTTACGCACACAAAGCCGCTCAGCAAGTTTGAATAGTTCAGGCCGCTGGGATTCAGCCGGAATGCTTCTTGCGACTCGCCGATCGACTTTTCGTAACGCCCGATCTGAGCATCGATTGCACTCAGGTTGGTGTATGGAATTTCGTCGCGCGGATAGCTCTGCTTCCACAATTCGTACACCTGCATCGATTTCTCCAGATCGCCGGTTACGAAATTGTGGTAGTGCGAATCGATATAGAGTTTTTCACGCTCGCTGGTTCGATCGCGCAGTTCGTAGGCCTTTTTCCCGTATTCCGCCGCCATACCCGGCTCGGCGATGTTGCTGTACGCAGTGCCGAGCGCCGCGTAGGCCATCGCAAAATTCGGGTCCAGCTTGATCGCCCGCTGCAGAGGAGTAATCGAACCGGCGAAGTCGTCCGCGCCGGACATTTTGCGGCCCAGACTGTAGGCCTGCAGAGCTTCGAGCGAGGAGGTGGACGCCTGCTCCACGGGCGTATCGAATCTTGCCACCGTCGTGAGCGATTCGCCCAACTTCCCGCGCATGTCCGATCCCGCTTTTGCCAACGCAGCCAGAATTTGGTTTTTGTCGCCAGCCTCCTCCTGAGCGCTGGCCAGCGTTTCGCCATTCGCGCAGTTCACCGCTTTCAGTATAAGGCTGTATTCGTTCCCAATCTGCGCGACGGAGCCATTGAGGACGGCGGTGCTGGACGTGCGCTGGCAGACCTCGAGCGCAACCTCCGGGGTGAGGCGCACATTTGGCGACTGCTGCATCAGCTTCAACGTTTGCTGAATCCGCTCTTCGGAGAGCAGGCTGAGGAACGGCGATTGCTCGAGCTGCACTTCGAGGCCCTGACGCAGCGTTCCGTCAAACACGGAATCGCCGGTGGTGTTCGTGAAATCGGCGAGCACGATGGTGTCTTTTTCGGAAAGCTTCGGCGAAGCGTGAGAACGCCAATACCACGCACCGGCCGCCAGCGCGGCGACGATCAATACAGCTCCGCCGATAACTACGCCCTTTCGCTGGGCTCGGCCGGTTTCAACGGATGCTGGCGAAGCGGACGAAACGTCCGTAGCCGCCGCTCGACCACGGCCGCTCGAGATCTTCGTCGCCGGCGACGGTGCGGCCTCGTCTTCCTCGCTGGAGGGCTTTACGGCGGAGCGGCCCGAAGCCGTCTCGCGCTGCAGCCGTTTTAGGTCCGCGCGCAGGTCGGAGGCGTGCTGATAGCGCAGGTCGCGGTCCTTTTCCAGGCCCTTGTTAATAATGCGTTCGAGTTCGGGAGGAATCTCGCCGTTGAAGCGCACGGGCGCCACGGGCGCTCTGTGGAGGATGGAATCGAAAATCGCGGCGGTGGTGTCTCCGCGGAACGGCAGAACGCCGGTCGCCATTTCGTAAAGCACCGCGCCGGTCGAGAAGAGATCGCTGCGGCCATCGAGCGGTTTGCCGAGCGCCTGCTCGGGCGACATATACGCGACCGTGCCCAGGGTGCTGCCCGGACTCGTGAGGTGCTCGCTGTCCGGCCCAATTGTCGACTGTGTATCCGGGCTTGCCGTCGAACTGCCGCCGGCGCTGACCTTGGCCAGCCCGAAATCGAGGATTTTCGCGTGGCCTCGCTCGGTAATGAAAATATTCGCCGGCTTGATGTCGCGGTGGATGATGCCCTTGCTGTGCGCCGCATCCAGCCCTTCCGCGATATCGATTCCGATTTCCAGCAGGCGGCTCAACTCAAATCGCTGCTGGCCGATCAGGTGCTTGAGCGTCGCGCCTTCCATGTACTCCATCACGATGAACGCGCGCCCATCCTCCTCGCGAATGTCATGGATCGTGCAGATGTTGGGGTGATTGAGCGCCGAGGCGGCGCGCGCTTCCCGCTGGAAGCGCTCCAGCGTTTGCGGATCGCGGGCGACATCCTCCGGCAGAAATTTCAGCGCGACGAAGCGGCCCAGCTTGGTGTCCTGGGCCTTGTACACCACACCCATCCCTCCCCCGCCCAGTTTTTCGAGGATTCGATAGTGGGAAACCGACTGGCCGATCAGGGAGGGAGGCTCGGGCATTGTGGCGCATTCTAGATGCGAATCTGGCTTAGGTCAATCAAGACAAAAAGGATACACCGCATTCCCGTTTGGAATACCAGCCGATGCCCGAGGCATGCGATGACGGGGGACTGACCGGTACATCGTCGGAGTGCTGGCAAGGACGGACAGTTCTGGAGTACGATTCAGGAATTCAAGGCCGCGAGGCATGAGGGCGGGATTTCCGATTCTTAATAAATGATTTAAGTGGGCACCACGCGCCGGCCAGGAGCACCCATGCAACGATTTTCGAGGGTAGTGGCATTGATGAGCGCGATGATTCTTGTCGTCGCGGGCGCGATCGCCGAGGGCGCCACGATTACCGGCACGGTCAAAGGGCCGGATGGTGCGCCGTTTAAGGGGGCGTTTGTCTCGGCGCAGAACACGAAGACGAAAATCACCGTGAATGTGCTGTCGCACAAGGACGGCGCCTATCGCGTGGAGGATCTACCGGCGGGTGAATATGTGCTGCGGATTCGCGCGGTGGGCTATCAAGCCGATCCGCACACGGGCGTCACACTCACCGCGAACCAGTCCGCGGCAATGGATTGGGCATTGAAACCCGGAACCGTTCGCTGGCGCGATCTTTCGCTGTATCAGGGCGAAAAACTGATCCCCAACATTCGCGGCAAAGAAATGGTCTTCGGGCCCACCTCGAATTTCCGCGACGCGCCCTGCCAGATTTGCCACGGTTTTCAGACACGCATGGCTGCGGTGTCGCGCGACCTCGACGGCGCGAAGGACCGCGTCGACTACATGCGCACCCGAATGCATTTTCTCCTTGGCAGCATGGTCAGCGACGAACAGGCCGGCAAGGTCGCTTCCTTCATCGCGGATGCGTTCGGCCCCGATTCCGCGCTGCCGAAATCGCCGGCCGATCTGCCGGAATATAAAAATCTCGTGCGCACGTTTGACGACGACGCGATGAACATCGTCTACGTCGAATACGATTTGCCCGGACCGAACCGCATGCCGTGGAGCGCCGCGCCGGACAAAGAGGGCAAGGTCTGGATGCCGTATTACGGCGGCGCCAACAAGATCGGCAAGCTCGACCCGGAAACGGGCGCGGTGAAGGAATACGACGTGCCGAACGAAAACGCGGTGGCCATTCACTCCGCGTATCCCGCCGCGGACGGCAGCGTGTGGCTCGCGGAATTCGGACTCAATAGGCTCGGCAAATTCGATCCGCAGAGCGAGAAGCTCACCGAGTACGCGGACGCCTACACCCCGGGCAAGGAGGGCCTCGTCGCGGGCGGCAGCAAGCACACCGTGCGCGTCGGTCCGGATGGCGCGGCCTGGGCCAGCGGGACGCGAGTCAGCCATTTCGATCCCAAGACCGGCAAATTCACGGATTTTGGCGAGCCGGCCTACGGCGTCGTGGTCGATAAGGACGGCAACTGCTGGTTCTCCGAGTACAACGCCGCGGGAAAGATCGGCCGGATCGACGGGAAAACTCTCGCGGTGAAGACGTGGGACCCGCCCGGAAGCAGCACTGTGTACTCGCGCCGAATTCAGATCGATTCCGATGGGATCGTGTGGTTCAGCCAATCCGGCGCGGGCCAGATTGGCAGCTTCGACCCGAAAACGGAGACATTCAAGAACTACACGCTCCCCGGACCGAATGCCAGCCCGTACGCGATGAATCTCGACCGCAACCACGACGTCTGGTACTCCTCGGAATATCTCGATGAAGTGGGCCGGTTGAACCCCACGACGGGCAGGGTGACCGAATATCCGTTCCCGCATTCGGAGATTACGTCGCGGGAATATTTCCTCGATGCGCAGGGCCGCATGTGGTACGCGACGCCCTCGAACAACAAGGTGGGATATTTTTATTTGGCCGGGCAGGAAGGCCACGGGGCGATAGCTCAGAACGCCGGCAAGTAGGAGGGTGCCATGAACATCCGCACGAGACAGAGCAAGCTGCTATTGGGCGGCGGTGCAATCGTCGTGATCCTGGTGGGCGTCTTTGCGCTGAGGTCCTACGGCCAGTTTGGCTACTCGAGATACACAAGCCCGCCGGCCAACGTCGCCGCCACGGTCGCCGGCAAAAAAATCACCGTCGACTACTACGCGCCCTCGATGCACGGCCGGAAAATCATGGGCGGCCTCGTGCCGTTCGGCGAGGTCTGGTGTACCGGCGCGAACTGGGCCACCAAAATCACGACGGAAGCGCCCTTGCAAATGGGCAGCCTGAAACTTCCCGCCGGAAGCTACAGCATCTGGACGATTCCCAACGCAGGGGAATGGACGCTGATCATCAACAAGCAGACGGGCCAGTTTCACAAGGACTACGATTCTTCCACCGACTTCGGCCGCACGAAGATGGAGCTGAAGACGCTGCCCGCGCCCGTCGAAACATTCAAAATCGATGTGCGATCCGACGGCGGAAACAAGGGCACCCTGGCGCTCGACTGGGAAACCACGGAAGCGTACATCCCGTTCACCGTCGCCGAGAAAAATTAGTCCGCTTCAGGTCACGGAATCGCGTAGCTGATTCCGGTCGTAAACTGCACCGAATTCTTCTTGAATCCCGCCGGCGGATTGTTCAGGTACGAATCGATGACGTTCGTGGTGAAGCCGAATCCCTTGTACACGGGGAAAGTCAAACCCACGCTGCCGTACGCGGTGTAAGCGTTTGTGTTGCTCCACGCGGGGCTTGCGGAAAGCTGCTCGTTCAGCACAATTCCCTTGGCGAAATGGCGGAGGTAGAGTTCCGAGAAAACGGAGGTTACGAGGCTCTGATTTTGACCCGCGACGAATCCCTGCCTCTTGTAATCGACCGTTCCCTTCAGGTCCAGATTTTGCTTGGCTTCATGGATCACGGTCCAGCCGATTCCTCCGCCGTACTCCTGCTCCAAAGCGAGCCCCTGGGAAAAGTTGTGGTCAAAGGCGACCGCCCCCAGCGCGTAGACGCGGCTGCTGAAGTACTCGTCGCGCTCGGCGTCCGCGTGGTAGATGGACGTTCTGACTTCCGGCGTGCCAGGCTGCGTCACCTTGCCGTACGAGTCGCTGAAATCCAGCGCGGTTCGATTGCGCGGCGCGAGCCAGGCTTCCGTCGGGATCGCGCGCAGAAGGCTAATGGAAGTGTTGACACTCGTGCTGTTTTGCGTGGCCTCGACCAAGGAAACACCGAGCGCGGCTTCTCCTCCCCAGCCCTGCAAAATGTTCGGGTGGCCCAGCGCCTTGTTGAAACTCTCTTTATCCACAACGCTGTCCAGATCCCCGACCGCGATCGTCTGGGCAGGCTTGCCGCTGCCCGGGTCCACCTGAACGTTCTTGTTGTTGACGGTGAGCATTCCCACCGGGATTGCGCCGTCCTTTTCGCCTCTCGTGAGCTGTACGCCTTTCTTGATGACGGCGTACCGCTGGCTCGTGTGAAGCTCCTGAACCTTGCTCAAGTCGAAGGTAATTTCCCCCATCGTGTCGCTCTTGAATTTGGCTGCGCCCCCGGTGAAGCCCTCGAAATGCCCGATCAGCTTCTCGCCGTTCGGGAATACAACGGTGTCGGGTTCGGGCTTCGAGGCTTGCCCGCGCAGAGCGGGCGAAGCGAAGCAAATCAGAAAGAGTGAAGCAAGAGTTGCACGGCGTCGCGCGGCTGGGGCTTGTGCGAAATTCAAGAATTTCAAAATACGCCTCCTGGGTACCTGTCGGTCTAAATGAGCGGGACTAGAATTTAATACGCCGGTTTATAAATTGCCATAGGCCGAGGAGAGGGCCGACGTTTGCGGGAGAACCCGGAGCGGGCAAAAAGCCACATTGCGTTTATCGCCAGAATCGACTTCCGCCGATGTCAGATCCATGAAATAAGAAGGGGCCGAATAGGATGATCCGGCCCCGGGATGTGGGGTGCTCTTATTGTTTTTAGTCGCAGACACTCTAGTCGCACCCTCGAGGGCGGTCAATCGGTCATGTGATGTAGATACTCAGGTCGCCAAGCTGTACGCATCGACTGAGGTGTCTCAGCCCAAATAGGGCAAATGCCCTATATCCATACTGCGGATGCCCATGCTAAGTAAGGAGTCACAATGCATGACAATCAGTCTACCTTTGACGCGTTGGGCACGCTTTTCGAAAGGTACGTGCGCAATCTGAAAGCATGCCACAAGCCAGAACAGCGAGCTGATATGCTCGTAGGCATGGTCGTCCTCATCAAGGAAATTGACCGGCTCATCGCAAACGAGTATTCCTCTTTGGCAGATACAGCCCGGGAGACGCGACCGTTGTTCCCCCAGTCGGATAAGCCGGTCAACATCCGTACGCACCAATCCCAGCCAGCAGTGTGGCAGATCGTGGTACTCCGGCAAAAAGGAGGCGGCAAATAAAGTCGCGGCCTTCCATCGACTACCAAAGCATGGCAAGTACTCTCACCGGAATGTAGGGCTAGGCTGTGGGTGAAGATCCCGCAGTCGATTCGTTTTGGCGAGAAGCCGAGGCCGCCTCCGATGAGAGAATCCAGTTAAAAGCTTCCTCGGGATTGCGGAAGACCCGGATTCCACTGGCGCCGCATAACTGCCGACACAGTTCAAATACCTTCGCGAAGCCAAATGCGACGTCACCCGTCACAATGATTGCCCGGCGAGAATGGATCGAGAACGCATCCCTCTTGGCGAACACGTGAACGTCCGCGAGTCCGACGTCCGTATCGGTAAGATGCGAAAAATCCGCTACTTGAGAGAAGCTGGGGTCAAATTCGGGGTCATCGGACATCTGGTCCTGAAGCGTTAAGACTTCGTCCTTCGTCACGAAACCGGACCCGGACGTCAGCACAAACCTGCGTTCTCTGTCGATCTTGTAGAATGTAGGTATTGCTTCTCTCCGATCCTACACACTCGTTTGCCGACTAGACCCCGGGCTCCCCGTTAGCTCGGCCGCTTCTCTTTTTCTAATGCTGGAGTTTCGCCGTCCGCGGAGTGCTCCGGCGCAGTGATCATGCCCAAAGCACTCGCCAACGGTGGGTTACGGTTCGAAGGCCCTTAAAGATACAATTCTCCTGGGCCCGCTCAAATACAGGGAACACTGTAAACGGGGCGAGGTAAAAACTGCAGGGACACGTCCGTTTCTTCGTCTGAATACATAGACAACCCCTCCGATTGCCTTAAGGTGGCGGCAGGATTCTGCAGGGAAACGAGCAGACAGTTATACGCCCCGCGAAAAGGGACCACCCCCGAGGCAGCTACTATACTCTGGACCTGTTGATGCGGTTGTGGGGTAGGACGAGTAAAGCAGTGCACGCTGAATGAAGCTTTGCGGACTAACGTACGGTAAGTATATGAAGATAATTATCGAGTTGTCACAACCCGGGACATAATCATGGCATCACCTCCCGAAATCACTATATTCCATCGAGGAGGCCACGGTCATGCGCAAGTGGATGTTCCCTCTCGCGCTTGTCTTTATCGCCGCGCTGCAATGCAATGCCCAGGACAAGATCGACTTGTTCGCCGGCTACTCCTACGTTCGCGGATCGACCGAAGTGAGGCCGATTGCTCCCTCGATCCCATGTCCCCCGAATTGCACTCCGCCTGGCCTACGCACGCAAGGCTCAAACCTGAACAGCTGGGGAGCCTCGGGCGTCTACAAGTTCAACCGCGTGTTCGGCCTGGCTGGAGATTTCGGGGGCCAATACGGAGCGTTGAATGGTTCGAGCGTTCACTTGTATTCATATTTGGTCGGGTCGCAACTATCCCTCCCCGCGCGTGTCTCGCCTTTCGTGCATGGACTGTTCGGAGGAGCGCACGAATCGGTTGGCACATTCACTAACTCTTCATCTTTCGACAGCGGCTTGGCGTTCGCGGTTGGCGGAGGGATCGACGTGAAGGCTGCGCGGTTCATTTCAATGCGATTGATTCAAGTCGACTTTTTGCAGACTCACCTCTACGGTCACGTGCAGAACCAGCCGCGGATTTCCGCGGGGCTCGTATTTCACTTCTAATGCCGCTTTAACGATTCAAGAAAACATCACGAGGAAATACATCGGCAGCTACTGGCTTTTGCCTCTGACACAGGCAAGGTCCCGCGCACTCATGCCCGCAAATGCAGCTCCCACATGCCGGCGCGTCTATTTTGCGGATTGTTGCGACTCAAGTTTGGCCAGGAGCCGCTTCGCTGCATCTTCCTGTTGTCGATCCGTGGAGTGTTTCAGGGCTTGCTGGAGCTGGGCTATGGCATTCGCGCTGTCACCCTCGCGCTCATAGATTTGGGCCAGGAGCAAATAAAAGGACGGCTCGTCGTGATTTACGTCAATCTCCACGGCCTGCAACGCGCTTTTCTTGGCCTCAACGGGATTCTTCATGTAAAGGTAAGCCTTCGCGCGGTAGTAATAGGCGTACGGATCGCCTTCCGATTGGAGACCGAGGACCAGGTCCGCCGCGCTTAGCACTTGGTCCCATTCCCGGCGCCGGGCCGAAACCTCTGCCGCGCACAGATACGACGGCAAGTAGGTCGCATCGATTGCGGCTGCATGAGAACAGGCATCGCGAGCCTCTGGCGCCTTATGTTGCTCTTCAAGAATCACTCCTAACATCACCCACGCCGCCGAATAGTCTCGAAATTTGTCGATCGCGCTGCGTGCGTGCTGCTCGGCTTCCTCGAACTTATTTTTATTGGAGGCGTCACATGCCTTTTCATATTCGATCCTTGCATTCGACGGAACTTGCAACCTCGTGACACTCACCGTCGTGGATCGCACTGCCGCCAATTTCCATGGAAAACAGCTCTCTTCGTCAGCCGCTGGGCTGGTATCAAATGTCGAGTTATGGACCACATTCACCGATGGCTTGCCAGCCGCTCCGAAGTTTGGCGAATATCTGGTTTTTTGTGCGCACAATGGTATGACCGAAACGGCCGTCGCCAAACCACTGAGCAGCACTCGTTTCCAGCTCAAGACTGCGGACAGACGGTGGCGATCTGGTTTCGGTTGGCGGTTATTCCGCGCGCAGGTCATCACGCCGGAACAAGGCCTCCCAGGCGTTTTGCGGGCAGCCCTCATATGATAAATGCTAGTCCTTTTCCATATGGAATCAAGATGATTCGCCGAACTCGCAGCAGGCAAAGCCAGACGCGAGCCGCCAGGATTCGCGGACACGTGCGGTCTCTGTTAACGGACGAAATCAGGCTTCGATAATGTGGTTTCGGATGGCGTACCGAACCAACCCTGTCACCGAGTGACAGTCGATTTTCCGCATGATGTTGGCGCGATGTGTTTCTGCCGTCTTGGCGCTAATCTTCAAGGCAACGGCGACTCGCTTACTGCTGTGCCCTTCCGCCAGGAGTTGCACAACCTCCCTTTCCCGACCCGTTAGCCGTTGAGGGGCTTTGTCACCTGCATCGCTCTTGTTATTCAGGGTCTTTAAATATCCATCCACAACCTCTCGCGCGAGTTTTGCACTGAAAAACGCTCTGCCGTGGCGCACATTTTCCACGGCGGAAACCAAATCATCTGTCGTGTCTGATTTCAGCAGATACCCGCGAGCCCCCGCCTCCAGTGCTTGCGGGAGGAGTTGATCGGTGTCATGTGGGGCCAGAAGCAGGACCTGGGTTTGTGAGCCGTCTCTCGTGATTTGTCGCGTCGCATCCAGCCCGTTCAGCGACGGCATCTCTACTTCCATGATCGCCACGTCCGGTTTGATCCGCATCGTTCTTTCGACGGCTTCTCTCCCGTTACGAGCCTCTGCGGCCAATTCCCAGCCAGGTTGTTCCCGGACAAGCGCGCAAAGACCTTTCCGCACGATTTCGTTGCCACCCGCCACTAACAGTCGAAGCGTTCCCATGGTCCCCTCCTTTAAGGAAAATCACCTAGAGCAATATAGTTTAGGGATAGCCTGCGGATGAGTCTGTTCCATTTTGGACACGTCGAAATAAAAAGCCGTTGGTGGCCCTGGGCGATATCGGTACTCGCCAACCTGGCACGCGGAAGAAATAGATTCACGGTTAGGTAAGACGTTGGCTATGGCCACCTCTTAGAGAAACCCGTGACCCAGGCCCTGCGCTACACTGTCCCAAATTGAACAGACCCGGAATCCAACTGGCACTATAAATGACACTTCTCTATGGCGACTGGCTTGAAGCATGCGTCAGGGACACGCTTGGCTGGGCGGGTTGGTCGCCACCGAGGTCACTCCCGAAAATGCGGCCGGCCCTGCGGCTAATCAGTTCTTGGAGGCCCGATGATACCTGCTTCATAGTCTCTGAAAATGAGGATCGAAGAATTGCGAACTCTGAGAAAGCCTTTGTGGGAACGATTTGAAAGCAATCCGACTGAAATTCAATTAGCCGTAAAACTCAGAATCATTGACGATCTGATCGCGGATTGTAACGAGAAAAGAATCACCGCGGCGACGAAACAGTCCAATCGGCTTGCCGTCCGCTTGCCGTCAGCGTGGGTTAGCATCCCTTGCCGCTAATGCGCTCCAGGCCACGCCGCCGGGCTGCGAATTCGGGAAGAAGTCCTCAAAATTCTGCTTCATCTCGTCGATTGTGTTGCCATGCGGGCTGCCGAAGGAAGGAATACCAAGCGCAGTCGGAGCAACCCCAACTCTGAATAGCCTCCGCCCAAACCATACTCCGAAAATAACCGTCTGCAAGATTGCCCTTCGAGCTGACTCTTTACAACAAGCTTGGGACAGTCACGCGCGAGTGGTCCCTTTTTCGCGTGCGTAGACGCTACCCCGGGCGCGCTTTGACTCCCGGGGCGCAGGCGCTTACACTTCCATCAATGGGTTCGCGCTCACGATATCCCGGCTCTTTTTACAATCGCGTGAGCTGGGGCGGCATGCTGACGCCCGGCATACGGGACATCATCCTCGCGTGCACCGCCGTGTTTTTCGTGCAGGCGATGATCAAGTTGACTTTCCCGGACTCCTATACCGCCGGGTTCAATCACTTGTTCGGCCTGGTGCCGTGGTACGTCACCCGGCGGCTCTATCTCTGGCAACTCGGAACCTACCTGTTCCTGCACGCCAACATCTGGCATCTCCTCTTCAACATGCTGTTTCTGTATTTTTTCGGGATGGATCTGGAGCGGACGTGGGGGAAGAGGCGCTTCTTTGAATATTATTTCATCGCGGGCATCGGCGCGGGCTGCATCAACGTCCTCGTGAAGGCGATTCTCGATCCGTCCGGAACCGGCTTTTCCTTCACGGTTCCCACCATCGGCGCCTCGGGAGCGATCTACGGCGTGCTCATTGCGGCGGGCATTCTTTTTCCCGACCGGCAGGTTTGGCTGATTCCGTTTCCCATTATGATTCCGATGAAGCTGCTGGTGGCCGGCTCCATCGCCATCGAGTTTTTTCTTTCGCTCGAAGTTGGCGGGGACAACGTCAGCCATGTGACGCATCTGGGCGGCGCGCTGGTTGGATACTTGTATCTGCGCCGCGGACTGTTTCTCTATCGCTTCCGCAACGATTATCTGGATTGGAAACGCCGCCGCGCCCGGCGCAAGTTTGAAGTCTACATGCGCGATCACAAGAACGAGCCGCCGCACGATTCCGACGACCGCTGGGTAAATTAATTACCTGAAATGCCCGGACCGCGTAGCGCCCGCCTTTCTTTTCAGGCGGGCATCCGCAGCGCCGAATCCTCGCACACACATGCCCGCCTGAAAGGAAAGGCGGGCGCTACAACGGGTCAGATTCCGTTGCGGCGGGCGTTGCCTTCGTCGCTGCCGATCACGTGAAATTTCATGAAGTTCGTCGTGCCGCCCACGAACAGCGGCGTGCCCGCCACGATCCCCACGACGTCGCCCGGGTGGACAAGCTTTTCCTCGAGCAGCCGCTTCTCCGCGGACTGCACCAGCTCCTCAATGTCCTGCACCTTGCCGATCGTTCGCGGCAGCACGCCCCACAAGAGCGACAGGCGCCGGCGCGTCTCCTGAATCGTCGAGAACGCGATGATTGGGCGCCGCGGGCGGTGCTTGGAGACGAGGCGCGCGGTCGAGCCGGTCTCCGTAAACACCGCGATGACCTTCATGTGCAATTCCTCCGAGGCGTGGCAAATCAGCTCGGACGCGGTTTCGGCGATGTTAAATTGCGAGGGCCTCGGGCGCAGGACATTCGCATTGTTTGCTTCCGCTTCGCGAATGATCCGGTCCATCATCTGCACGGCTTCCAGCGGATAATCACCCGAAGCGGTCTCGGCGGACAGCATCAGCGCATCGCTGCCGTCGAAGACGGCGTTGGCTACGTCGGACGCTTCCGCCCGGGTGGGCCGCGGATTGCTCGTCATCGATTCGAGCATCTGCGTCGCCGTGATCACGGGCCGGCGCGCCTGGCAGGCCATGTTGATGATGAGCTTTTGCACGACGGGCACTTTTTCCGGGCTCATCTCCACGCCCAGGTCGCCGCGCGCGACCATCACGCCGTCCGAGACGTGAAGAATCTCGTCCAGGTGATCGATGGCCTCGGGCTTTTCGAGCTTGGCGATGACGGGGACGTCGTGCTTCAGTCGCGAGATGGCCTTCTTGGCCTGCAGCACGTCCTTCGCGGTGCGCACGAAACTCACGGCCACGAAGTTCGCGCCCTGCTCCAGCGCGAAGACCAAATCCTCGTGGTCCTTTTCCGTCACCGCCGGGATCTTCAATTTCACGCCGGGCAGATTGATGCCCTTGTGCTCGCCGAGCAGCCCGCCATTCACGACCTTGCACATCACCGAGGTCGAGGTGGTGGACACCACCTGCAGCTCGATCGAGCCGTCTGCCAGCCGGATGCGGACGCCTTTCGACACTTCGCGCGGCATGCGCTTGTACGTCGTGCTCACGCCTTCGCTCGTCCCCTGGATCGATTGGATCGTGATCGTAAAACGCTGCCCGGCGGCCAGCTTCACGGGCTGCTTGTCTTTTAGCGAGCCGGTGCGGATTTTTGGCCCCTGCAGGTCGGCGAGAATCCCGATCGGCCGGGACAGGCGCGCGGAAGCTTCGCGCAGCCGCTGGATCGTTCGCGCGTGATCCTCGTGCGTTCCGTGCGAGAAGTTCAGCCGCGCCACGTCCATTCCCGCGCGCATCATTCGCACGATCATTTCGGAGGAGTCGCTGGCGGGACCAAGCGTGCACACAATTTTAGCGCTGCGAAAATTCATGGTTTTGGGTTCCGATCCCATTCTGCCTGGAAGGGGTACTAAATTTCTTCGGCCTACTTCGTGGAGGCGAAGTCGCTCACGACATGATATAGGAACGCGACCCCCTTGTGGAAACTATCGAGGGGAATTCGCTCGTCGTCCGCGTGCACGCGCGAGCTGTCGGACTCGATCATCGGAAAAGGCTCGAGTCCGTACGCCTGCACTTTGTGCAACCGCAGCGCGGCCGAGTCCGTCGCGCCCGTGCCCATCAGCGGCACGGTGATGGCGCCGGGAAATTCCTGCTGCGCGAGGCGCTCGATCGTCTGATAGAGGGGTGTCGTCAGCTCGGACGGCGGGGCGTTTTCTCCCGAATCCGGCGCGAGCTGAAACTTGATTTGCGGGTCGTTTACGATTTTCGTGAACTGCCCCATCAGCTCCTCGATCGAGTGTCCCGGAAGCATGCGGATGTTCAGATTGGCGGTGGCTTCGGAGGGCACCACGTTCACGCGGACGCCGGCCTGCAAGATCGTCGGAGCGATCGTGTCGCGCAGCATCGAGTTCCACATGGGGCTTTCATCGGCTAAGTGCCGGACCGCGAGGTCCTTGCGCTCCGGCTGTTCAAGCGCGCGCATCCATTTGGCTGTGTCGTCGTCCTCGATTTTTGAAAGCTGTTCAAAATAACGCAGTGTGATTGTGTTGGGTTCCGCCGGCACTTGGTACGTACCCAGCTTCGCTACCGCCGCCGCCAGGTGCACCACCGCGTTGTCCGGCTTGGGCAGCGAGCCGTGCCCCGATGAGCCCGTCGCGGTCACCGTCACGTTGTACGCGACTTTTTCGCTGGCCTGCACGCCGACGTATTGCACCTTGCCGTCCTTGACCATCACGCGGCCGCCTTCGTTCAGGGCGTAGGCGCAGGCTATCTTGTCCCAGTACTTCTGGATCGTCACTTTGATGCTGGCTCCGCCGCCCTGCTCTTCGTCATCCGTGGCGAGAAAGAGAACGTCGCGGGCCAGCCGCGCGTTCGTGCGCTTCAGCTCGACCATGGTGGCGACGTTGGCGGTGAGCATGGCCTTATCGTCGATCGAGCCGCGCCCCCACAAGTAGCCGTCGCGAATCGTCGCCGCAAAGGGATCGGCGGCCCATTTCGCGGTATCGACGCCAACCGTGTCCTGATGCGCCACGAGGAGCAGCGCGTTCGCCGGATCGGGCAGCGGCCCGGCCTGCAGCCGCGCCACCAAGACGCTCCGGCCGGGCGCCATTTCCAAGAGCTCGTTCGAAATGCCTTCCTTCTGAAAAATGGCGGAAATATATTTCGCGACCGAAGCTTCATTGCCCGGAGGATTCACAGTGTTGATCTTCACGAGATCCGTGAGCCAGCCCTGGGCTTCATCGGCCAGCTTGTTGAGATCGGGCTTTGCCGCCGGCGCTTGTGCGCGCGCTCCCTGGGCGAGAAGCGCCGTCCACGCGATGATCAGGATGATTCGCCCTGCACGATGCCCCATTGCGCGTTCCTCCGATCGAAATTTCAGCCACGCTCACTTCAAATTCATCGTACCATGCGCGTTGAAAATTCAAGTCCGGGCATCAACCCGGTTGTGCCAGGAAGAAAACCCATCGGCGCGAAAAATAGACCGGTTTTTGTCGGCGGCATCGCGCCGGCCGGTTGACGCCTGTTTCCCTTAAGTGTTTGAACATCCTCGGGGTTCGTGGCAGCATCGAAAGGGTTGGGCAAGTTCTGCCGCAATCCGGGGCCCGACGGCTTTTCCGGAAGCACGCAAAGACACGCAAAAGAATCGATGAGGGCTGAAACGCAATGCCAATGCATGTGATCCGTAAGTTCATCTGGAGCTTGCTGGTGCTGACGCTCCTTGTTCCGCCAAGTGAAATCTCGGCGTGGGCCCAGGACAAGAAGGGGAAGGACAAAGGCGCGCAGAACAAGGACGATCAGCAGACTCCGGCGCCTCAGTCGACTCCGGGCTACTCGATCTCCGTCACAGTGCCGGTCGTGAGCGTCGATGCCGTGGTCACGGACAACAACGGAAATTATCTGCCGGACTTGAAGAAGGAAAATTTCCGGATCACGGAAGAAGGCACCGTGCAAACCATCAGCAATTTCGCGCCCTCCGAAGCCCCGATCACCATCGTTCTTCTCGTGGAGTTCAGCAAGCTCGGCTATCAATTCTTCACCTACAACGCCGTGAATTGGGCCGCCGGATTTCTGGGAAATCTCAAGCCCAATGACTGGGTCGCGCTCGAGACGTTCAACATGCGCGAGAACGTGGACGTCGATTTCACGCACAATCGCGACGAACTGCTGCACGGGCTTGCCTCGCTCTACTATCCTCCGTTCAGCGAATCCAATATTTTCGACGGCGTCTGCGACGTCCTCGACCGCATCAAGGATGTGAAAGGAAAGAAGGCCATACTCGTTCTGGCTTCAGGCATCGATACCTTCAGCCGCGCGACTCTCGATCAGACTCTGAAGCGTATCCGCGAAACGGACGCGACGATTTTTACGGTCGGAGTGGCCGAGCAGTTTTTCATCGCGCAAGCCCCTGGGGCGTTCGGCCAGCAGCTGACCTACATTCAGGCGCAGAATCAGCTGAAGACGTTTGCCGCCATGACCGGGGGCCGGTCCTGGCTGCCGCGCTTCGACGGCGAAATTCCCGACATCATGCGTGACGTTGCCGCGAGCCTGCGCAATCAATACAGCATGAGCTATACGCCCTCGAACGAAACGCTCGACGGCAAATACCGCAAAATCAAAATAGAACTGGTGGCGCCCGATGGCGGCCCACTGACTGTGCTCGACCAGAAGGGCAAGAAACTCAAGTTCCAGGTGTACGCCCGCCAGGGCTATACCGCGCCAAAATCGAGCGTCGACCCGGTCAAGTAGGACAGCCACTCCTGGCTGTCGCCGTTTTTTGATTTTCCCCACCCGCTTGGTTATGCTCCCCTCGCAACGGCGGCCGCCGCGCGTCTCCGATGAATCTTCTCTCCATCCCGGCTTCCTCGAATGCGGTGGCGGCTAGCGGATCTCGCCGCCCATCGTTCCGGTCTAGATTTTTCTGGATTCTCCTCATTTCGATTGTCGCGATCGCCGCGGGCGTATGGGCGCTGCGGTACGAACTGCGCAGCTACGCCTTTCTCGCGCAATTCCTGAACCCGCACGCCAACGATCTGGTCGTGCGCGTGGAACGTCATGATGTGGACACGCAGGAAGTCACTCTCTCAACGACGGGCGGTTCCGTGCGCGCCCGGCTCTACACGCCGCGCGGCATCGCGCATCCGCCGGGCATGTTGCTCGTCCACGGGATTCATCATTTGGGGATCAACGAGCCGCGGCTCATGAACTTCGCGCGAGCGGCCGCGAGCAGCGGCTTCTCCGTTCTCACGCCTGAAGTGGCCGCGCTGGCCGACTATCACGTGGACGGCGCCTCCATCGGCACGATCGGAGAATCCGCCGCGTGGCTCGAAGAGCGGCTCGGAACGGGGCCCGTCACGATTGTGGGCGTGAGCTTCGCCGGTGGGCTTTCGCTTCTTGCGGCCCGCGATCCGCGCTACGCGCCGCATATTCGCGCGCTCGTCCTCATGGGCGCTTATGACAATCTGGCGCGCGTGTGCCGGTTTCTCGCCACGAGCCAGGCGGAATTGCCCGACGGCCGCTTCGAACCCTACGTGGCGCACGATTACGGCGCGGCCGTGTTCGTGTATTCGAATCTTGGCCGGTTTTTCCCGTCGAGCGATCTCCCTGTTGCCCACGATGCGTTGCGGTACTGGCTCTGGGAGCAGCCCGCCGACGCGCAAGCGCTCCTGCCAAAGCTGAGCCCCGCCGCCCGCGAGACGATCGAAATTCTGATGGCTCGCCAAATCGACCGCCTGCGCCCGAAATTGCTGGAGACGATCGCGGCCGAAGAACCGCAGCTCGCAGCGATTTCGCCGGAAGGAAAGCTTGGCGATCTCCACACACCTGTCTTCGTTCTGCACGGCGCCACGGACGACATCATTCCGTCCACGGAAAGCCTCTGGCTGGAACAGGACATTCCGCGCGCCGAACTGCGCGACGCGCTCATCACTCCGGCGTTCTCGCATGTCGATCCGGACAAACACGCGGCTAGGATGGATCAGGTTCGTCTGGTGGAGTTTCTGGCGGGCGTATTGCGAACAGCGGAATAGAACGCATCGCAAGGAACCTAATTTTCAATTCACTGGCGCGCAGCCGCGGCTTGCGCTCCCGCCGGACGACGCTCGTAAAGCGCCGCCGCGGTCTTCAGCATCTCGTCGCGATCCGAAGACAGCAGGTAACCTGCGGAAATCAATTTGTCGACTGATGCTCCGTAGAGCTTCAGGTAGTTCGCTTCGCTCCCGTAGCGCTTCGTCAGTTCGTCCGGAGAAAACTGCTGCCAGCCGCCCAGGTTTCCGCATGTCGCTTCGATCGAGGTCGTTACCACGGGCGGAATCGACGGCGGAACCGCGCGTCCCACGGGATACTCGGCATCCGGAAAGCGAACCCCGCCCATGGGCTGATCGTTTTCGTCAGTCACGGGCACCGAAAGCCGCACGCCGGGCAACGGATTGAAATTCGGCGTGCTTGAGGATGCGGGCGTCAGCGTGAAGAACACCGAGGGCGGCAGCGGCGGCGCCTGGCGCGCGGACGGAACGCCCAGCTCGCGCTCGAGCTCGAGTGTCAGCGCGCGCAAGTAGGCGGCGTGCGGGACGGGATTGAGGTCCACGATCACTCCGCCGTTGCACCTTCCGCCGCGGGCACTACCGCCGCTCTGATCGATCGGCATGGGGGCATGCGCGCTCGGCCAATCGTAGCGACGCATGCGCGGATTTTTCGGCGCGACGTCCGTGAGGCTGGCGCGCAGTCGGTAAAAGTCGGTGTAGTTCGCGATGTCGACATAAAAGGGATCGCTCGCGTGCCCGCCCAAAATGTCTGACGCGCGCAGCGGCTTCCCGTCCGGCACGACGTACGGAAATTCTTTCGAGCCGGCCTCCGCCGCTAGTTCATTCAGCGCGAGCCAGTTGCCCGTTCCATCCACGGCGATCGCGCCCTGGTAGACCGCTCCGCCATCGCCGGGATCGGCGTTGAATCCCTCCGCCAAGAACGTGTCGATGAAAAATCCGCTCAGGCTGATGCCGCCAAGGATCAGCGTGTGGTAGGTCCCAAAGTCTACGTTTGGCTTTGCGTCCAGTTGCGTGCGGCCGGCAAGCATGCGCCCAAAATCGCGAATGATGACCTCGCCCACGCCCTCCGCGTTCTCCGGGACGCTTCCCGCGACTCCGGTCTGCCATTGCACTCGCGCGTACGACGTTGCGTGCGCGAAAAGGAAGCCGTTGCCAATATACCCGCCGCCCGCGGAAGGCGGTCCCGAAATGGAAGCCTCATGCACCTGATTGAAGTAGACCGGCGAGCCGCGATTCTCCGCCTCGACAAGAATCACCGAATTTGTGCCCGGCTTCTCGGGCGCGATGATTTCAAATTCGGACTGGTAAACGTAGTTGCCGTCGACATCATGCGCCAATTGATCGAAGCCGCGCAGCGTATCGCGCGGTGAAACGACGCCGCTAACCGTTCCCCAGATCCTCCGGTGCGCCACGCCGCCAAACGTTCCCTCAATTTGCGAGCCGGTGACCGTAACGCCCGTGATCCTCGATCGCTGGCCGGGCGCGGCCACTCCCGCCGGTTTGTTCGTTCGCGCAAACCCGTTCGGAAGCAGTGTAAGAATCTGCAAAGCGCAGATCAGCACGCCAGGGGCTACGCCCGCCAAACGATTCCCCTTGCAACGCAGCATGGCCACGGATTCTTCCTCCAATCTGCCGGGTACTTCGGAGTATGAAGTGGATCGAAGCGTGAGTCCATAGCAGTTTGGCTCAAATCGCAGCGTGCCACACGGAAAGAACGAGGTATTGAATGCCGCACCGTTCACAAGCGCGCGATTTGCTCTCTACCGGCAACCTCGTTACAATGAAGTTTCACCGCATCTGCCCATTCCGTCCCTCTGATCGAGAAAGGCGCCATGAACTCCAGAACCGTCTGGCATTTTGCGTACGGCAGCAACATGAATCGCGCGCAGATGCTCTCGCGCGCGGGCAAGATTTTGGAAGAGCACAACGCCTCCCTTCCGAATTACGAGGTTCGCTTCAACAAGAAAGTTCGCGGCGGCACGGCCGGGGCGAACATTCAGCCCTCATCAGGAAAGACGGTTCACGGCGTGCTCTACAAGATCGAAGAAGGGGCAATGCGGTCGCTCGACCGCTACGAAGGCGTTCCCGAACACTATCGCCGCATTGAAGTGCAGGTCACGCCCGAGGGCGGGCAAGCTATCCCCGCGCAGATCTACATCGCGTCGAGAATCGAAAAAGGCTTGCGCCCATCGCCCAATTATTTGCAATCGATGCTGGATGGTGCGGGCGAACACAATCTGCCGGCTTCCTACATCGGAGAAATCAAGACCGCCGCCGGCGCGGCGTGATCGTATCGCCGCGGATCGCTGGGCGGTCTCGTTCGCACTGGAGGGACCATGGCTACTACCTCGTTGCCGCGGGCCGCGTCTCGCGGAGGCAGTTTCCTCATCGACTCGTGTGCCCCGGAAGACGTCTTTTCTCCCGCCGATCTCGCCGATGACCAGAAACTGATCGGCCAGACGGCCGAGGAATTCGTCCGCAACGAAGTGGTCCCCGCGATTCCCGACCTCGAGCAGCACAAGCCCGGCTTAATGGCGCAACTCCTGAAGAAGGCCGGCGAAATCGGCCTGCTCGGTGGCGGCGTGCCCGACGAGTACGGCGGCGCGGGCCTCGACAAGGTTTCCACCGTGCAACTCGCCGAAAAATTGTCCGCCTACGCTTCGTTTGGCGTAAGCCACGGCGGTCACTCCGGCATCGGCACACTTCCCATCGTGTTCTTCGGCAACGAACAGCAGAAGAAAAAATACCTGCCCGTGCTCGCGACCGGCGAAAAGCTCGCCGCCTACTGCCTCTCCGAACCCCAAGCCGGTTCGGACGCGCAGAATTCGCGCACCCGCGCCGTGCTTTCTCCCGACGGGCGCTCCTGGATCCTGAACGGCCAGAAAATGTGGATCACCAACGGCGGCTTCGCGGACGTCTACATTATCTTCGCCAAGGTGGACGGCGAAAAATTCTCCTGCTTCATCGTGGAGCGCGGATTTCCGGGTTTCTCCTCGGGCGCGGAAGAGAAAAAGATGGGCTTGAAGGGCAGCTCGACGACCGCCATCTTTTTCGAGAACTGCCAGGTGCCGAAGGAAAATCTGTTGCACGAAATTGGCCGCGGCCACATCGTTGCGTTCAACATCTTAAACGCGGGCCGCTTCAGCCTCGGCGCGTATTGCACCGGCGGCTCCAAGGGCACGCTCGAGATTGCGTCCAAGTACGCGAAAGAGCGGACGGCGTTCGGCAAGCCGATCGGCGATTTCGGCCTGATCCGCGAGAAACTGGCGGAAATGGCCATCCGGATTTTCGCCGTCGAGTCTATGATCTATCGCTCGGCGGGACTGATGGATCGCGCGATTGCCGCGGCGGGCGACAGCGCCGACAAGTCGCAGCAGTCGATGAAAGTCTTCGAGGAATATGCGATCGAAAGCTCGATCAGCAAGGTGTATGGCTCGGAGCTGCTGGATTTCGTGGTCGACGAAGCCGTGCAGATTTTCGGCGGCTACGGCTTCCACGAAGATTATCCGGTCGCCCGCTCCTACCGCGACTCGCGCGTGAATCGCATCTTCGAGGGCACCAACGAAATCAACCGCATGCTGATCATCCAGATGCTGATGAAGCGGGCGACCTCGGGTATCCTCCCGCTCATGCAGGCCGGAGCGAAGTTGCGCGACGAAATCATGGCCGGTCCGTCGTTCGACGAACCGGAAGGCGGAGCGTGGGCCGCCGAAGAGCGCATCCTGGCCGGATTGAAGAAGGCGTTTCTCCTGGTGGCAGGCACGGCGCTTGAAAAATACCGCGAACGACTGGCCGACCAGCAGGAAATTGTCGCCGCGCTTTCCGACGTCGTGATGGATTGCTACGCGGTGGAATCCTCGCTGCGGCGCGTGCAAAAGGCGGAGCAGGCCCGCGGCGTCGCGGCGACCTCCGTGATGGCCGACGCTGCACGCGTCTATCTCCACGACGCCGCCGACCGCGTCGAGATCGGCGCTCGTCGAGCACTCGCCGCGGTGCTCGAAGGGGACATGCTGCGCACGCAGCTCGCTGTCTTGCGCCGCTTCCTGAAGCGCGATCCGGCCGACACCGTCGCCATGCGCCAGCGGGTCAGCGCGGCAGTGCAGACGGGCGATCGCTACCCGTTCGAAGGCCGTTGAGCCCCGTGCGCCAGGCAGCAACTCGATCCGCGCGAAGTAAGAGCAGCCGCTAAGCGCCGAGTTCCCGGTTTACTGCTCCAGTAAAGCGCGGCGTGAAATCCAAAGCGGGATTTTTCGTGGGCTAACTTCTCAAACCGGGAAATCACGACTGCCTCGCCCGAAGCCAAGCAACCGCAGCACTCGCGAAATTTCTTTATTGAAACGCCGGATGGGAAGCGCCGCAACCGGAACGAAACCAGCGCTAGCTTCGCTCGCTATGAAAAATGCAAGAATGTGCTCCTATTTCCTGTAGGATTTCTTATTATTCCCTCCTAGTACGTCTATAGCCGAAGTCCCGCCGCAAATCCCGCGCGCGTACCATATGAAAAAGAGCGGCTTACGATTTATTGTGGCGTTGCGTCATCTGGGCGAGGAATTGCATCTAAAGCTGTGTTGGATCGACCGGGGGTTATCGTCGTGAACGTAAGCAAGGTGTTGGGCGAGCGAAAAGCTCGCAAATGGCTCGGGATTGCTGTCGTCGCCATCGTTGCTCTGCAAATCTACTTCGTCCAGGAAATGATCGCGGCCCTGATTTTGTTTACCGGAGTTTTCCTCGTTTGCGCGGCGATTGCTCTGGTCTTGTATCTTGTTGACCGGGCGGGCCGTTGGGGCCTCGGCGTGGCCGAGCAACAGGCCAAGCGCGCCCTGGTGGCAGCCGAAGAGATCAGTAAAAAGCAGCTCCGCCGTCCACGTTCAGAGCCTGCCCAGTAATCGCGCTGGCTTGCGCGGAACACAGGAACAACGCGGCCGCGGCAATTTCGTTCGCGGTCTGGCCTCGCCCCTGTAGGATCGTATCCAGGAAACCCTTTAGCTGGTCCTCTTTCGAAACACCCAGGCGCTCGGCAAGAGTCTGTCCCAAATCCTTGGACATTTTTGTCTCGGTCACCGGGCCTGGGCAGAGCGCGTTCACGCGGACTCCCCTGCGGGCCGCTTCGGCCGCTACCACGCGAGTCAATCCCAGCATCCCTGCCTTTGCCGCCGCATAAGGCGAGCCCCAGGCAAACGCCGATTTTGCGGACAAGCTCGAAATATTCAAAATCACACCCGAGCCGCGCGCGTACATCCCGGGCAGGACCATGCGGGTCAGGAGGTATGCGCCGCGCAGGTGCACCGCGATCACGCGATCCCACTCCCCCGCGCTGATTTCCTCGACTGGTTTCACCGGCCCATACTCTCCCGCGTTGTTCACCAGAATATCGACCTTGCCGAATCGCCCGAGCGCCGTGCGGATCAGGTTGTCGCACTGATCTTCCGCAGCGACGTCCGCGGAAACGGACTCGGCGCGCCCACCCGCTTCCTGGACCTCGCGCGCCACCGACTCGATTTCCGATTTCGTGCGCGCCGCGACCACGATCGCTGCGCCCCCCGCGGCGAATTTCAGGGCGATGGCGCGGCCGATTCCGCGGCCGCCGCCAGTGATCACCGCGACTTTGTCTGTCAGCAACATTCCCAGTCCTCCCAAATGAGTTGGCAGGATACCATCCGCACGCTGCCCGCCAAAGCGCTCCGCCATTGTCATGATTCGTGTCTTTTGGCCTTACCCGCGCACGCCCAGGGGTGCTATGATCGCACTGTGTCGCGCCACTTCCAACGTCGGCCGACGCTGTCTGTCAAACTCGCCTGGCCAACACTGTGCGGCGCGGGTCTCCTGGTTTATGCCGCCGCGCTGGCCCATTCGCAAACGGGCAGGCCAAAAAATATCCAGTTTCCCGACGCCCTCGGCGACCACTATCTGATGCTCGTGAATACGGCACGGTCCACTCAAATGGATTCGCTAAAGCTTGCGCAGTTTGACCGCTCGCCCTACGACGCCGTGGCCGTTTCCTTCGAAGATGCCTACGGCGCTGCGCCAGTCCTTCCGCCGGCGCTGATGCAGCCGCAAATTGCGAACTGGAAACGGGCCACGAGCAAAGCCATCTGGCCCTGGGTCTATCTGAACCGTATGATCGGCGCCAACGCCGAAGAAGGGAATCCGCTCACCAAGGTCCCCTACTTCGAGCGTTTTCAGGGACTCGATCTCGACGGCGCGGCAGGAGCTCAGGGTGATTTTCTTCAGATTTGGAGCAACGCCTTGCGGCTTGCGAGAGCAACTGGAGTCCCGGGCATCGTTTGCGATCTGGAGTTTTACAACAACTACAAGGCGTACGACATCGCCGAACTCGCGCGGATGAGGTCCGAGACGCAGGACCAGGCTCTAAGCCAATTGCGGCAACTCGGCGCAAAGATGGCCCAACTCGGCGCGCGTGAATATCCGGGCGCGACACTGTGGTTTTTATTCACCGGCTTCACTCGCCCGGACTACAGAGTAATCGACGGAAAATCGCACTACCCGGCGGCTACTTATATTGTGGAGGGGCTGCTCGACGAAATTCAGCGGGATCATCTTTCGCTCCACGTTCTGTCGGGCGGCGAAGTGGGCCTCGGCTATTGCCATACCTCCGTCGACGATCTCCGCCAGGCTATCGAAAAGAGGGCCGCTACCTTCGCGCCTCTCCTCGAGAAATACCGCGAGGTTCTCGAGCTGGCGGGCACGATCACGCTTTGGACCGATCGCGCGGCCAAGAAGAATTGGGTTGCGAATGGGGCGTGCGGTTCGTCGCCGGCAGCAACCGTGGACGACCTCATCCCTTATATGGAAGTTCTCTTCCGCGCCTACCGCTACAACTGGATCTACGGCTCGCCCAACGGCGGCTATTTCGCTTTTCAGGCCACGAGCGCGCCCCGTTTTGACGCCGCGATCGCGCAGGCAAAAGCCCGCGCATACGCGCGAAATGCGGGGACACCCGTCCAAGTGTCGAGATGACTTCACTCGGACCAGACGAGATAGCCGGGGACGATAAGGCCGACCACGGGCACGATCTGGCGGACGAGGCATTCGACGACGGAGATTCTTTGGTTGTGCGGCGCGAAGGAACTGAGCATCTGCGATCAATAACTCGTCACTGCTTGGGGTAATTTTCGGTTTTGGAGCTTCCCGACGAGTCGCCGACCTCTTTCGGGGTCAGGCCTTCCTTGACGGTGACGAACGTCTTGCCGTTGGGGAGCGCGATCTGTCTGATTCGCCCGTACGGCCGGCCGTTCTTGACCGGCATCAGGGAGACGGTGACTTCATCCCCGGGCTTGAAGGAATCCTTGCCCCAGCCAAGACTGACCATTTCCGCGGGATTTTGAGTCTCGGCAATCCAATGCACGGTTTGGCCACCTCCATCCTTGATGTCAAATTGGAGGAGGCAATGAGGATTGGACCAGTCCCACTCGGTGACGTTACCCTTCAGCGTAAGTGTCTTGCTGGTGTCGAGCGTCGCAGTTCCATGGTGCGCGGGCAGCGGCGATGACGCGCTCAGCAGCCCAGCGGCTACAGCGAGCGCCCCGATAACACTTTTCCTCATGGCGATTGCCTCCATTCCAAACTTCTCTCAACTATTGCCCAGTCGGTTGGTCCGCTTTCTCACTCGCCGGACTGCCGAATAATTTGTTGTATTTCTCCATCTCCGCCGGAGAGCAATACATTTCCGTCACGTCGAAGTGAGGATCCTGCAGCCGCAACGGGAATTTGTTCATGGCAATCCAGGGTTTCGTATACATCTTCGGATCGTCAATCGTCACCGTCAGTTCCATGCGGTCATGGTCCACGCGGTGGAAGCGCTCCTCCACGCGCAGCTGGTCGCTGATCGGACGGCCGGTGCCGTCCAGCCACACTTTGTCTTCCGGCATCATTCCGACTGTCTGGACGACAAGCGTGCTGCCATCCTCCCATTTGCCGACTGAGTACCCATAAAAGCGCGGCTCTCGAACTTCGTTTCCCACGAGCACGCCTCCATCCACCAACTTGGGAAGCGTGCGCCCATCCGTCCAGACCACCCGCCACGCCTGTCCGTACTCGTACAAGATGGCCACCTTGTACGGGTCCTGCAGGATCTGGGTCTCTCTGAGATTGTAGAAATTGGCTCGGGGAAATCCCAGCGGCTCGCACGTATCCCGCGGGTCGTTGTAGGACGTCAGGTGAACCTCGTTTGGTCCAATCAGTGCCTTATGCGATTTGTAGACTTGCAGTCCATATGGAGTGTAAGGAAGCTCATGCTCCCGCTTGCCGTCGTTGGGCATCGCTTTTACGCCGTAGGGCTGGATTCCGTCGCCCGGTCCATTCGCGGGTTCCCAGGTACCGGAAATATTATGAAATGGAGCGGGTGCCGCTGTTGCTTTCTGAACCTTGGACGACCCTGGGTGCTCGGGTTGCGCGTTTTGCGAAAACGCGGGCGCTGAGAGAATCACCGCAGCGACAAGGATTATTACCGAGGCCATGGACCGATCCCGCATTTCGAGACCTCCCGCTTACACTTCCACTGGAATTTCCAACGTGGGTTTGTAGTGGGCACAGGATACTCTTGTTCTACACGCGGTACAATAAATCCGGCATGTGCGAAGATCTCCACCCGCTGCTCGGCATTTGACTGCTGCCCAGTTAACGCTATCCTGAAGACCAGCATCGATTCGCTTACAGACCCAACATCGGGAGGTTTCCATGTCGAATCCTGACCGCCGCGAATTCTTGAAGAATTCCATGGCTTTAGCGCTCGCTCCGGCAGCCGGAAGTGCGCTAAGTGCGCGCGACCTGCTGGCGGAGTCTGAGCCTCCGCAACAGCCGCGCGAAGAATTTTTCAAAGGCTTCAAGACCGAGGAGATCAAGACGTCCGGCACGACGATCCACACCGTGTACGGGGGCAACCGCAACGGCCCGCCACTGCTGCTCCTGCACGGCATCCCGGAAACGCATGTGCTGTGGCGCAAGGTCGCTCCCGCGCTGGCTCAGGATTATTTCATCGTGATGACGGACCTCCGCGGCTACGGCGATAGCGGAAAGCCCGCTGGAGGCGGCGACCACTTCGCCTACTCCAAGCGCGCCATGGCCCAAGATCAAGTGGAAGTGATGAAGCACCTCGGTTTTGAAAAGTTTGCCCTGGTCGGACACGACCGCGGTGGCCGCGCCGCGCATCGCATGGCGCTCGACCATGCGGAGGCGCTCACCAAGCTGGTGATTCTCGACATCGTGCCGACGTACCTGCTCTACCAGAACATCACGCAGGAATTCGCCACCATCTTCTATCACTGGTTTCTTCTGGTTCAGCCCGCGCCATTTCCCGAGACGATGGTCGCCAACAGCGCCGAATATTTTTTGAAGTGCACGTTGCTGTGGCTTGGGGGACGGCCTATCAACGAAGCGGTTCCCGATTTTGTCGGGACGGAGGTATTTCAGGAATACCTGCGCACGTTCCGCGAGCCGGAAACGATCCACGCGATCTGCGAGGACTACCGCGCGGCCGCGAGCATCGACTTGGCGCACGACAAAGCCGACCTCGACAAGAAAATCCAATGCCCGCTGCTCGTTCTCTGGTCCGAAAAGGGCCCCTTCCATCGCATGTACAACGTATTGCAAACCTGGCAAGACCGCGCCGTCCACGCCGAGGGACACGCCATGCCCACCGGCCATTTTCTTCCCGAGCAGATGCCAGAGGAAGTGACGCAGGAACTCAAAACTTTTCTGCGAGCCTGAGAGCGACTTCTGTGGCGGAATGGGTTGCACGGCGCGTCCGAGTGGTATAAAAGGACTCCCATCTAACGAACGAATCGAAATCCATTCAAGCGCGGCGAGAGGAGTTGTGAGCCTGTCCATGAACACAATCAGCCAAGCAGCCGGTTCGAGTAGCAAGTCCTCCAACGCAGCAATCGCCTACGGAATTCTGCGCCTGTCCTTTGGCGCCAACATTTGCCTGCACGGGCTGAGCCGCATCTTGAACGGGCGGCAGGCGTTTCTCGCCTACCTGAATCACTACTTTGAGCACGCGCACTTAATTTCGCCGGGAATGTTGCCGATATTCGGCGCCGTACTGCCTTGGGTGGAGACGACGCTGGGCCTGCTGCTGATGCTCGGCCTCTTCTCACGATTCACGCTGATCGCCGGCGCACTGGTGATGACGGCGCTTGTGTTTGGGACGAACCTGGCGCAGGACTGGCTCGTCTCCGGCCTGCAGCTCATTTACTGCTTCCTTTACTACTACTTGTTGCTGCACCTGGACCAGAACTCCTACTCTGTCGACGCCTGGACGGGCATGGGTGGGCGCTGAGCAAAAGCGCAAGCCGCGCCCTCGCAGGAGCAAGAAAAACAAAGGGATGCGCGGTTTGCCGGCCTGGGTCCCGCGTTGATTCCGTCGGGTGTCCGCACCAATCTCAATGGATTTCATCCCGATTTCCTGATGGCGCAAAGTCTATTGCGCTCCGAGAAACTCCTTCCGTCGGGTGGTTTGCGGGGTATCTGGCGGCATGTTAACTTTTTATGCTGGGTAAATTTCCAGCCGTCTCTGCATGCCAGTTCAAAGACCACCCGTCGCGCCGCCGCGCCAGAAGACCTCGCACGTCGAGATCGTCTGGAAGACTGTCACGTATCGCACGGTTGCGGTCTACCTGCTCCTGCTGCTCGCCGTCGTCATGGGGGTTTTGTATCTGATTTTCCCGGAATCATTTACCGCGACGATGTCCAAGGTGTCCGCCGCGATCGGCGCCCACGCCGCGCCCACAGCGGAACTGACCGCCAAGCAAGCCAAGTTCGTGAATCTTGACGGCCGCGTGCAAGTCAAGAAAGTGAATTCCGTGCAGTGGGTCACCGCGGATTACCGCATGGCGCTCGACAAGGGCGACCTAATTCAGACCGGCGGCGACGGCGCCGCGCGTATCACGTTCGCCGACGGCACAACGTACACCGTACAAGCCGACACCCTCGTCACCGTCGAGGAAAATTCCGTCGGCCGCGACAGCGAAACACGCGTGGCCATGCACATCACCTCCGGCGCGGTCGACCTGACCACCGGTACCTGGGATTCTCCGAAATCAAAGGCTGAAGTTTCGTTCTCCAATGCCGTGGCATCGGTTCAGCAGAATAGCCGCGCCGCCGTGCGCAGCGATCCGACGACGAGCCAGACGGAAGTCACAGTGTCGGCCGGTACCGCCGAACTGTCTACCACGGACGGCCGCCAGCACGTCGAAATCGGCCGCTGGGAGCGCGTAACGGTGCCGCAGAGCGGGGGCGGCGCCGTCGTCAAGTCCAACGTCCTTGCGCCACCCGATCTTTCGCAGCCTTTGAACCTGCAACCCCTGATCGTGCCCGATCCGAAACACGCCCCGGTGCGGTTCGAATGGAAACCCGTATCGGAGGCGGTCAGCTACGAACTGCGCATCAGCACGACCTCGATGTTCTCGCGGATCGTGGAGGACCGGAAGCTGACGGCCACGTCGGTGGAAATCACCGGATTCGACCAAGGGGACTACTTCTGGGACGTGATGGCCACCGACGCGGAGAAGCGGGTGAGCGCCCCAAGCGATACCTTTAAGTTTACGCTCGCGACACAAGGCAAGGGCCAGGAGATGCTCCTGGAAGTCGGAAGCACCGAGTTGCATGGTAACGTGGTGGAGATCACTGGGCGCACGGAACCGGGCGCAGCGCTTATCATCAACGGCGAGCAAGTTGCCGATGTGCAAGGCGACGGCGCGTTCAAGTACTTTACGGCTCCTCTCACCCGGGGGTCGCAGACCATCGTCCTGACCGGGCAGAACCGGCGCGGCGGGACGGCGATCAAGCGCATCGAGATTGTGGTCCCCTGATCGGAAGACGATCGGGAAATGACAGGGGCGACGGCCTGCGATCCTCAGCGATCCGGCCGCGCGGAATTCGAGAGGGGGAGGCCGGGCGGCGATTCACGGAGGGCGGCATTCGCAAGCCGCTGGAGCGGTCCGGCACTGAGGGAATCATGTTTAATAACGGGTACAACCTTCGCTCGGTCTTTAGCTTGTTTTCTTCCGACCTGGCTATCGATCTAGGGACGGCCAACACGCTGGTCTACGCCAAGACCAAGGGCATCGTGGTAAACGAGCCTTCCATTGTCGCCATCAATAAAAACAGCGGGGAAGTCGTGGCCGTGGGCAAGGAAGCCAAGGACATGCTCGGACGAACTCCGGGCAATGTGGTCGCCATCAAGCCGATGAAGGACGGCGTGATCGCCGACTTCAAAGTGACCGAGAAAATGCTCACCTACTTCATCCAGAAGGCGCACAACCGGCGCATGCTGGTGCATCCGCGCATCGTAATCGGGGTGCCGAGCGAAATCACGCCGGTGGAAAAGCGCGCCGTGCAGGACTCCGCGTATCGCGCGCGCGCCAGCGAAGTGTATCTCGTGGAACAGGCCATGGCGGCGGCGATCGGCGCGGGCCTGCCGATCGAAGAGCCTTCCGGAAACATGGTGGTGGACATCGGCGGAGGGACCACCGACATCGCGGTGATTTCGATGAGCGGCATCGTCTATTCGCGCTCGGTGCGCGTCGCGGGAAACGAAATGGACGAGGCCGTGATGCAGTACTTGAAGCGCAAGTACAACCTGCTGGTGGGCGAGCGCACGGCGGAACAGATCAAAATGGAAATCGGCTCGGCCTACCCTCTGGAAAAGCCGCTGACCATGGAAGTGAAGGGGCGCAACCTGATTGAAGGCGTTCCTCGCACCGTCACGATTGATGACAGCGAAATCCGCGAGGCGCTTTCGGAATGCGTGGCCACCATCCTGAACGCCTGCCGCGTGGCCCTCGAGCGGACTCCGCCCGAGCTTTCCGCCGACATCAGCGACCGCGGCATCGTGCTCACCGGCGGCGGCGCGCTGCTCAAGAATCTGGACAAGCGCATCCGCGAGGAAACCGGATTGCCGGTTTCGATCGCGGATGATCCATTGGCCTCCGTGGTGCTCGGCACGGGAAAAATGCTGAGCGATTTCCGGCTCCTGCGCCTCGTTTCGATCGACTAATCTCTCGGAATTGTGACGGTCGAATGCCACCTCCCATCGGAATGCCCTCCCGGCACAGGTCGCTGACCCTCCTCGCGGCGGTCGTGCTCGGGCAGGTGTTGCTCCTGGCCGCGCAAATCAAGCGCGAGCGGCAGGTGCGCCTCATTCGCGTCTGGGCCGTGGAACTGATTTCCCCGTTGCAGCGCATCGGTGCGTGGACGATCCACGGCGCGCAGCATGGCTGGGGCGGATACATCGGCCTCCGGCGCGCGCAGCAGGAAAATGAAGCGATGCGCGCCGAGCTCGACCGCCTGAAAGTCCGCAACGCCGAGCTTGAAGGCCGGGCCCTGGAGGCCGACCGCCTGGAAGCGCTCCTCAATTTCCACACCACCCATCAGGAAGTTCCGATGATCGCTGCCAGCGTCATCGGCGCGAGTCCGGATTCCGGCAGCCAGGTGCTGTATATCAACAAGGGGTCGCGCGACGGTCTTCGCCGCGACATGGGTGTGATCACGCCCGACGGCGTGGTCGGAAAAATTCTGGCCGTGTATCCGGACACTTCGCAAGTGCTGCGCCTCGATGACAAGGAAAGCGGCGTCGGCGCCCTGCTTTCCGGCACGCGAACCCAGGGACCGGTGAAGGGCACGGGCGCGCCGCTCCTTTCGCTCGACTACATCAGCAACGATGAAAAAGTGACGGAGGGGCAAGCCGTACTCACTTCGGGCCAGGATCGCATTTTTCCAAAGGATCTGCCGGTGGGAACGGTGGTGGATTTCGTCTCTGACCCGAAAACTCCGTTCATGAGAATTCGCGTGCGGCCGGCCGCCCACCTGGATCGCCTGGAGGACGTCCTGGTGCTCGAGACGCGGCAGGAATTGAATTTGAAGAAGGAAGCGGATGGAGACGGCGCGGCGCCGGCGTCATCCGGCACGGCGAAATCGTCGATGGCGCAGGCTTCGCCGGCGAAAAAATCGGCGGACTCGCACTGATCGAGGCCATACCGCGGTTGAGTTGGAGACCATGGAAAGCACGGACGTTTACATCGGGCCCGAGCCCCACATAGAAGTCCACAAGTACTACGGCGGAGTCGTGCCAGTCGTGGTCCTGCTGGCGCTGGTGCTGCAGGCATTTTTCCCGGTCTACATCCGCTCCGCCAACTATCTCGAATTGCCCCTGCTGGTAACCCTGTATTTCGCGCTCAGCAAGCGAAATGCATCGTCAGGGCTTCTGCTGGGAATGGTTGTGGGACTCCTGCAGGATAGCTTGAGCCGCACGCCGCTCGGCCTCTACGGAATCGCGAAAACGCTGGTGGGGTATCTTGGCTCGTCGCTTGGCGCGCGGATTGACACCGAGCATCCCATCGCGCGTTTCGTGCTGACGTCGGTTTTTTATTTGTTCCATCACGCCGTGTTCACGCTCACCACCAGAACGCTTCTCGCTCAGAAGAGCGAGGTCTACTTCTCTATCCCAATCCTGATCGCATCGATCGTCAATTCCTTCATCGCCATCGGCCTGTTTCCGGCGCTCGACCGCCTGCGCAAACCATCCTGAAACTGTTATCCGATACGCCGCTCGTCTTCTTGCGCGCCCTTGGTGCAAGTGCTAGTGTGAGCGATGGTTAGGTGTGGAGAAAACCCACAAGGTGTGCGGGGTCTGAGGGCCGCACGGAGTCGATTTGGCCATCTCTTTGACGAATGATAAACGGCTGCCGGCGGAGCGGCTGGCCGTCGTTTCCTACGTAATCGTAGGGATGATTTCCCTGCTGCTTTTCGGTTTCTGGAAGCTGCAGATCATCGATTCGGACCGCTACGCGCAAATGGCGGAGCGCAATCGCGTGCGGTCGATTCCGATTATCGCCCCGCGCGGCTCGATGCTCGATCGCGAGGGCCGCGTCCTCGTTGACAACTATCCCTCCTTCAGCGTCCTGCTCCTGCGCGACGCGCCCGATCAAGTCGAAAAACTTTTGCCGCAGATTGCCGACGGCCTGGGCATGACGCTCGATGACGTGAAGCAGGAAATCGAAGCTTCACGCGCCATGCCGAAATTTCAGCCGATCGTCATCAAGCCGGAAGCCAGCCCGTCGGACATCGCCTTCATTGAATCGCATCGCGTTGATATTCCCGTGATCGAAATGCTGATGGTGCACCGCCGCCGCTATCCGCACGGCGACATGCTGGCGAATGCTGTCGGCTACGTAGGCGAAGTGAGCGCGGAGCAAGTCGAGGCTTCCGATTCCAGTTTGAAGCCAGGCGACATCGTCGGGAAATCGGGACTCGAGCACCAGTACAACGCAACCTTGATGGGCACGGACGGGCTGCGGCGCGTGATCGTCAACAGCATCGGCAAGGAAGTCGGCCGTCTCGAGCAAAAAGACGCCATCCCCGGCAAGCCCATCCAGCTCACGATCGACTACGATTTGCAAAATATCGCGGACACGTACATGGCGGACAAGGAAGGCGCGGTGGTCGCCCTGGACGCGCGCACCGGCGAAGTTCTCGCGATGGCGAGCCGGCCCACATTTGATCCCAACGATTTTGCGATCCGCATCCCTTCGGCCGAGTGGCAATCCCTCAACACCGATCCGCGCACGCCGCTGCTGAATCGCGCGATTCAAGGACAGCTCGCCCCCGGCTCGGTATTCAAAATTGTCATGGCCACAGCGATGCTCGAGTCCAAGCAGCTGCCTGAAACTTTCACTGCATCTTGCGCTGGCCACGCCGATTTCTACGGTCGCACGTTCCACTGCTGGCGGCCGCAGGGACACGGCATCGTCGATCTGCACAAAGCGATCGTCGACTCCTGCGACGTTTTCTTTTACACGATTGGCCAGCGGCTCGGAATCGAAACGATCCACAAGTACGCAGCCGGCCTGGGCCTCGGCCGCCGTACCGGAATCGACCTGCCCGGTGAAGAAGCCGGCCTCGTTCCGTCGGAAGAATGGGTGCAGCGCGTCTTCCACCACAAGTGGTACGCCGGGGAAACAATTTCCGTGGCCATCGGTCAGGGCGCCGTCACCGTCACTCCGATTCAGCTCGCGCGCGTGATCGCTGCGGTCGCCAATGGCGGCAATCTTGTCCAGCCCCACTTGCTGAAAAACCTCGCAACCAAGGCGGATCAATTCCCTCTGCAAGAAGACACGGTCGAACAAGTCACCCAGGGCATGTACGGCGTCATTAACGAGGGCGGCACCGGGTCGAGCTTGAAACTGCAAAATATCGAGTTCTCGGGAAAGTCCGGCACGGCGCAATTGATGAGCTATTCCGCCGGCAGCAAGATGGGCAAGAAGGGCAAGGAAACCAACGGCTGGTTCGTGGGTTACGCGCCGCGGCGCAACCCGGAGATCGTCGTCGCCGCGGTGATCCAAGGAAGCAGTGAGCACGGCGGCACGACGGCCGGGCCCGTGGTGCGCGATATCGTGAAGGCGTATTTCGACAAGAAGAGCGGAACGAAGATTCAGGAATACACGGCCAAGAAGGAAGGCCAGCCCAAGGTTGTGCCGGCCTCGGTGGAGGACGATCCGTCCCTCCAGCCGGATCCGCCCAGCCGCTAGCTTACGCTGAATTGACAGGATTGCAGTGAACAAGGGCACAAGCATCCGCGACTACGACTGGTGGCTGCTGGCGACGGCATTTGCCATCTGCGGCGTCGGCGTATTGGAAATCTGGTCCGCAACCCACGCCAGCCACCTGGCGGGCATGCACACTCACCAGCTCGAATGGATCGGCCTCGGCTTCGTGCTGATGCTGGCCCTTTCCCGGGTCGATTACCACACCATCCTGGACCAGGCACCGGTTCTCTACCTGATTGCAATCATTGCGCTTATAGCCGTGCTAGCGATGGGGCACACGCGGTTTGGCGCGCGGCGCTGGCTGCCCATCCTGGGCGGCCTCCTACAAGTGTCGGAACTCGTAAAATTGATTATAATTATCGTGCTGGCCCGCTTTTTTTCCGAGGTACGCACTGAGCAGCTCGGTCTGGGTGATCTGATCAAGACGGCTGCGCTGATGGGCCTGCCGCTCGCTCTGATCATGCTCCAGCCGGACTTAGGGACTGCTCTGGTACTTGTGCCGCTGGCCGCGGTGGGTGTGTTCCTGGCGGGGCTCCAATGGAAGCATTCCCTGGCCATTATTACCCTCGCCGCCGTCATGGTGCCGGTGGGGTATCATTTTCTTAAGCCGTATCAGAGGGAACGTGTTACAACATTCCTGCGGCCCGAGGAAGATCCCCGCGGAGCGGGGTATCAGATCCTGCAATCGAAGATCGCCGTGGGCTCGGGCGGCTTTTGGGGCAAGGGGCTTGGCAACGGAAGCCAGAATCAATTAGGCTTCGTGCCGGTCCGGTATTCCGATTTTATTCTGGCAGCGCTCGCGGAAGAACTTGGATTTGCAGGGGTTTTCGTGGCGCTGCTGCTGTACATGTTTTTGCTGTTGCGCCTGGTTCAGAACGCCCAACGCGCGCACGATCGCGCGGGCATGTTTCTGATCATGGGGGTGACGGCAGTCCTGGGTTTTCACGTCTTGGTGAATGTGGCCATGGTGATCGGGTTCATGCCTGTCACCGGAATACCGCTGCCTTTGATGAGTTACGGCGGGTCGGCCACACTGTTCGTGTTTTTGGCTTTAGGGCTGGTGATGAACGTCCGACTTCGGCGATTCGTCAACTGAGCCAGTAGCAATAAATAAGCAATGCCCGGCCCGCGCCGCGTTGCGAAATTGGCGAGCGGCCCGCCGGTGAGAAAGAAAATTTGGGAGTCAGGCAAGTGCCCGACGGAAGTTCAAACTCAAAACTAACTTCCCCGGCCTTACCGTCCGCTGCGGCGGACGCGAGCGCGCGCACCCCTTTCCATTCGGGCCCCGATCCCGCCTTTGCGGGACTTCGCCCAGTGCGCCCGGCCGGAGCGCGGCCATGCCCTCCGAGGAGTCTTCATGTCGAAGGAGCTTGTGATCTCCGCGACCCCGCACGAAACGCGGGTCGCGATTATGGAAGATGGACAGCTTTGTGAAATTTACATCGAACGCGAAAAGGAATTTGCTTTAGTCGGAAGTCTGTACAAGGGCCGAGTCACCAGAGTTCTCCCCGGTATGCAGTCGGCCTTCGTTGACATCGGCCTCGATAGCGACGCCTTCCTGTACGTCAGCGATTTCCTGGAACATCTCGAGGATTACGACCACGTCGAGCCAAAGGCGCACCCGCCAGCGGTTCGCGCCCCTGCAGTTCGCACTCCTGCGCCGCAGGTCGAGGAAGTCTATCCGCCGACCACGGTGAACGGCGGCGTGGAACACGAGCACGCGGAACAGGCCGAGACCGTTTCCGAGCCTGCTGCGGCCGCGGCCTCCGAACCGCCGACGACGACGTCTCAGCCGGTCGAGAATGCTCCGGCTCCGATCATCACGCCGCTCGAGGGCGAGACCTTTCAGGTCGCCACGGCCGGACAGCCTTCTTCGTACGATTCCAGCGCGCCGCCCATGCGCAGCAGCCGGCCGCCCTTCGAACAACGAAACGATCGTGACCGCGGGCGCGGCGGCTTCGGCAATCGCGGGGGGCGCGGCGGCCATGGTGGAAGCAATCGCCGCTTTGGACGCCCCGATCGCGGGCGCGGTGGGCGCAGCAACCCCCGCTTCGGGCGCGACTTGCCGCCGTCGAAGTACGCTTCGCCGGGCGAGTCCCGGCCGCCGCGCGAGTCTCAGCCGTACGAATCGGCCGGATCTGATTTCGAGCCGATCATTTTGCCGGGCGAGTCGCTTGCAAAATTCAAAGAGGGCGCCCCTTCGGCCCACACAGCGCCCGCGATTGAGAACGCGTCGACCGGCGCTGCTCCAGCCGCGCCGCCGATGCAGCGGACTTTCACCGATGAGGAATTGTCCGCCGGATTACCGGGTGCGCTTTTTGTGAGCTCGTCACCGGCCGTGTCCGAGACGCTGGGAAAAATTGCGGGAGAAGAAAGCCTGGCTCCCCCCGCGAGCGCTGCGGAAGCAGCGGCGGAATTTGCGGCTTCCTCAACGCAAGCGGAAGCCGAGCCCGCCGGATCGCCCGAATCCATTACCGCGAACGGTTCACGCCTGACCGACGAAGACGTTACCGCGCTCGCCGAGCAGCTGGCTGAAGCCAAGCACGAAGAAGCGCAGGCCGACGCGGAAGAGCGCGCCGAAGCGATCGAAGCGGTCGCCGAATCGTACGTTGAACCGGCCGAACTCGAGGAGTTGCAGGAAGCTCTGGACTCCGACCAGGACGAGCACGAGGAAGCCGCCGAAGAAGCCGACGCCATCGCCGACGAAATGCACGACGAGGCCATGGCAGCGGAGGCGTCCGCGGAACACGGCGAAGCGCACGGAGAGGCTCACGAAGGCGAGCATCTGGAAGCGCACGAAGAAGAGCACGGTGAGATGCACGAAGGCGAAGGCGATCACGGCGAGCCGCATGAAGAGGGCCACGAAGAAGAACACGCGGAGCAGCACGCCGAGGGTCACGAAGAGTTCCACGACGGCGCCGAGGCCATGCACGCGGCTCAGGCCGGCGAAGGGCAGCCGCCTTCGAGCGCGCGTGTCTCCCAGCCGCCGCGCGCGCGGTTTCAGCGGCCCGTGCGGCGAGGAGGCGGAGGCCGGCCACAACGCGGCGGCCGCCGAGGCGGGCGCCCTCATCAGGCGCCGCAACACGGCCACCCGCGGCACGAGCAGCACCGCCGCCCGCAGCTCATTTCCGAGATGCTGAAGGCCGGCGAGGAAATCATCGTTCAGATTGCAAAGGAACCGCTGGGCAAGAAAGGCGCGCGCATCACGAGCCACGTCGCGCTGCCCGGCCGCTTCCTCGTCTACATGCCCACGGTCGATCACATCGGCGTCTCGCGCCGCATCGGATCCGCCGAGGATCGCTCGCGCTTGCGCCGGCTCGTGAACGAAGCCAAGGGAACCTTTCCCGGCGGCTTCATCGTGCGCACGGCCGCCGCGGGCGCGACCGACGACGAGATTCGCACCGACGTCGAGTTCCTCGGCCGCACCTGGGACACGATTCGCGCCACGTCCGAACAGCGCCGCGCGCCGTCGCTCCTGCATCGCGACCTGAACCTCGTCGAGCGCATCCTGCGCGACTATCTCTCCGACGACTACGCGGCCATCTGGCTCGACAACGAAGAAGCATTCACGAAGGTGGTCGAATTCGTGGGCCGCTTCCAGCCGAAGATGGTTCCGCGCGTGAAGCTGTACACCAAGGAAGCGCCCATCTTCGAGGAGTTCGGCATCCAGCAGGAGCTGGACAAGGCGCTACGCCCGAAAGTGTGGCTCAAATCCGGCGGCTACATCGTGATCAACCACACCGAAGCGCTCGTGGCCATCGACGTCAACACCGGCAAATACGTGGGCCGCGGCTCGACGCGCCTCGAGGACACCATCGTCAAGACCAACCTCGAAGCGGTGAAGGAAATCGTGAGGCAAATTCGCCTGCGCGACCTCGGCGGCATCATCGTCGTCGACTTCATTGACATGGAAGAGCGCCGGAACCGCGAGAAGGTGCTGGCATCGCTCGATCAGGCCCTGAGCCAGGATCGCGCCCCGTCAAAGGCCCTCGCGTTCAACGAGTTCGGCCTCGTCTGCATCACGCGCAAGCGCACCAAGCAAGCCCTCGAGCGCGTCCTGTGCCAGCCGTGCCCGTACTGCACCGGCTCGGGCATGGTCAAATCCATTCCCACGATCTGCTACGAAATCACGTCCGAAGCGCGAAAAATGTCCGCCGACCTCGACGCCCAGAGCCTCACGCTGCGCGTCAATCCCGAAATCGCCAAATCCCTCAAGACGCGCGAGTCCTCGCTGGTCGAAGAACTCGAACAGATCACGCGCAAGAGCGTCATCATTCAGTCGGATCCCACGCTGCATTGGGAGCAGTACGATATTTATTAGTCTGGATTCGCCAAATATTAAGTAAAGCGGGACTAATAATAAACCCGTAACCTGATGGAAAACAATTTGCTTGCGCCTCTCGGGAGTCTGTACTATTAAGATACAGCCGAGCGTGGGGCCTTGGCGGCGGGCCATATTTGCACCTGGTGCGAGGGCATCTGCATCAGAAGGTTGATGCGTGGCGGGCTGCCCGATGTGAAACCGAATTCCACTATGGTGCTAGGGTTTGCCTGCCTCACACGGAATCAAATAACGGAATCGCTTGAAAATAAGGGACTTCTGGCATTGCGTCTTCTGGACGATGAATTGCATCTAACCTTATCGCAAGATTGAGGTAGTGGTGTCTGATAATGTTATAAGGTTCTCGGTCCAAGGCCAGCCGCCGCTCGAGGCAGCTGCCGCGCTTTTCAGTAATTTCTTGGCCGTTTCGCGCCTCGGGACAGAGATTCAATTTGAATTCGTCTTTTTGGATCTGAATCAGATGGCAACGACGCTGGAGCAGTTTAAGGCGGCCGGGGTGGTGGCTTCGCCGGTTGTCCAGGGTAAGACCGTGGCGAAGCTTGTTATGCCAGCGGCCGCATTTGCACAGCTTAGAGAGCAGTTCGAGAAGATTTTTGAGGCAATTGAACAGATTATTCCGAAAGCGCCGGAGGAACAAAATGAGCGCCGCAGCAGCAGCACCCTTGCTGGGTAGCGTGAAATTCACGCGCGACAATGCCGACAGAGCGTCGTTTGTCGCTGTGTTGGACGAGGCGCAGGATGTACGTATCCTAGCAAAGTCCCTTGCCCAGGTTGTTGTCGCGGCGCCCGCTCAGCCGACCCGTGGAGTAGTAGTGGAACTGCGTCCCAGAAGTTTCACGGAAACCGCCGCACACTTCGTGAGCGTAACCAAAGCGGTTGCTTGGCCTATGGATGAACATGATATAGACTAAGTAACACGAATATGGATGATTTTTACTTGCCGCCCGGGGCCAGCTTGGAACCGGGCGACATTTTTTCCGATGTGCCTTTCCCTGCTCTCAGGCATCCGTTGGAATGGTTCAGGGCGAGTCCAAACCAGAAAAATCCTGGCAGCGCGACTCTCTTTAAAGCTACCGAAGGTCATAGCCCGCAAGCTGGGGACACCGCCAAGGGCTCGTTTACCAGGCGTCCAGTGATCCTATTGAGCCATGGCTGCGAACTGGATGCGGTGAAAAGAGACGTCGATGCGGGCAAGACGAAGTATGCCAATAGATATTGGTTGAGCGCGCCAATTCTGCCCCTAACCAATTGCGGGCCAAAGATCCAGGTCCGAACAATTCAAGGAAAGCAACCGAACAAATTTCTCCTTCCAGTAGGTGGGCCCTTGGGAGTCGATGCATATTTCGTCGACCTGCGGAAGATAACGCCCATAACAGTTCCCTATATCCAAGACGCGACGAAGCTAGCCAGTTTATCGAAGGCTGCAGTCCTTTCGCTGCAAGCCCACATTGGGCTATTTTTCTCGGGCCTTGTTCTATACGTTCAACCTATATCCTGTCCAATATGTGCGACGGTGATTGACCCTTCCAAGTTTATCGCGGCTTCCGTCGATGAGGAAGACACCGATTGAAACTTTCGGACCGGTGGCTCACCTTTGAGTTTGAATTTCGGGGGTTGCTCATCCTTGACGATTTTCAACGGCGGGGCTTTCCGTCCTGTGTTCTGAATTTGCCCTTTGGATTTCAACCGGTCGGGCGCGCCTCAGCGAAGCAATCAAAGGACATCCAAATCCTCAGGCTTCAAAAACTGAAGGCCAAGGCATCCACACCACCCTCCACCTATTAAGCTCACCCTTGGCCACGGTCGCGCGGAGAACCACTGGCGCTGGGCGAGAGTCACCGATTATCTGGGACAAAGCCGCCCCCGCCGGGCCCTGGTGCTCCCCCGCCACCGGTTTTCCCTTGCTGCGGACCCTGGTGCACAAGCTGTCCAATGGCAAATCCACCGTTGTCTTCCCTGGCGCAAACGCCGCCTAGTGTCAGCCCCGACAGAAGAACGGTAACAAACAGGAACCTCTGGATGTTCAGCATACGGTTATTGTCCTCAAGCGGAATTCACGCAACTGTTTAGTTCAGGGGTTCCGGTAAGCGGATATGCGTCTTGATAAGATTTATGAACCTTTTTCCAATCATCAGACGCCTCGGATTTTAGTTTGGAATCGCTGCGCATACTTCCCAACATGCAGGCTGCCATTGCTCGCAGGTACAGAACTCGGTCTTTACCGTCGTCGCTTACAACCCAATCAGTCAAGAACCTCGAGTCTGCTGACTCGTATGTATGTTCCGCCGCGTCGAGCATTGACAGGGCAGTATCGGCGGTCTTCATCGCCTGTGATGCATACTCTTCAACCTTGGCGCGATCATTATCATACATAGCGCCAGCAGCTGCGTCTACGTAAGCATAGGTCGCATATTCATATTTGATATAGCGGCGCCGCGGGCTCAAGCTGCTGTCGTTGAAACTCAAAATGCCTTCCGCAAGTGGTATAGCCTTCTCCAATTCTTGCCGAGCTGAAGGGTAGCTTTGGACGCTCACTAGGAACTGACGAAGATCTCCGATCTCGTTTTTCAGGCGGATGACCTGGCGTTCTGCGTCATTTGCAGGACTAAGCAGAGGGTTTCCACGCTCGTCCACAAGAGGTTTCGGAATGCCGGGTATCGCGGGGCTATAAAAGTACAAAACAACAAAAACAGCAAGGGCGCCGCCAGCTACTATTTGGCCTCCTTTGGGCAAGTTCAACTGAATAGTTAAAAATCCTGTTAGCGCCATGCTAAAAGCCGCCCCCCCCAGGGCGATGATGATACGAAATACAGTAAATTGAGTTGGGGTCGGGCCGGGGATTTTCACGACGAGCGCCAGGATTGCCACCAGAAATGCGATGCCAAACAAGAACGCGGCGGGGACCAGCCATTTTGGAATTGTGGTCATGACAGTTGCCTGAATTCGAGGAAGTTGCTGTGTGCCATCAGCAGATTGCTTAGCGCCAGAATCCGGTACCGGGTCTTCTTGGGGCATAACACCTCGAACGAGCTTGGCAGTCGTTTGTGCAGTCGTCCCCTGTTGTCGGTACGCCGCAGCCTACTCACTGACGAGTACGGGTACAATAATGTAATACTCTATAAAAATCAACAATCAACAAGTGTCTCAAGCTTTATGGAGACCACAACGAGCCATGGTGCGACCCTTTGTCTCGCATTTCGGGGGTCCATCCTTGACATTTTTCGATTCTTCGCTTTGCCTCGGTGCGAGCGCTCTGAATGACAGCGTTGGACGGACGGCCATCCGCCCGCCCAAAATTCTTTGCATAGGACAGCGCAAGAGGCGTACGATGCGCGAAACACAGGCCTAAACCGGAAAATCCTACTAACGAGGTGACATGTGAACACCGATACGCGTGTACGCTATCTCCGGATCGTGCTCGTTCTGGTCGGGCTCATTTTCATCGTGGGGGTCTATCCGCTCATGATGGCGTGGTGGCCTTCGGGGTGGCGATGGCAGCCAAACCAACCCGAGTATGAGCAGATGATTCTCGGGGTCTATGCAACGCTCGGAGTGTTTCTCCTGATCGCTTCCCGCAATCCGCTCCAGAACCGCAGCCTAATCTGGTTCACCGTCTGGTCAAGTCTGGTGCACGCAGGAATTATGGCCGTGCAAGCCATAAAGTCGCCGATGGAACACGGACATCTCCTCGGGGACATTCCTGCGTTAGCCGTTGTAGCTGTAGCACTGGCGATCCTGACCCCTCGGGGCGGTTCGGTCTCAACGCCGTGATCGGGTCATGGCAGGTAGATCACCTTTGTTTTGAACTTCGGAGTGGCCCATCCTTGACGGTTTTCAAGAGTGGGGCTTTCGGCCGGTTTCTTCCAGACAGTATTTTGCTGGTAGAATACCACCATGGTTTTCCATGTGACTCTCGATAAAGCCGAGGACGGCTGGATCGTTGCCGAATGCCCTGCCTTGCCCGGATGCGTGTCCCAGCGGAAGGACGAGCAAGAAGCGCTCGCCAACATCAAGGAAGCCATCGCCGCATGGCTCTGGGCGGAAGACCAGAAAGCTATCGCGAGCGACCCCAACCGCAAGCGTCCTGAAATTCTAGTCACGGTTTAAAGGCGTGGCCCGGCTTGCCAATATTTCCGGCAAGGACGCGGTCAAAGCGTTTCAGAAAGCCGGCGGGGTTGTGATCGGCCAAGTCGGAAGCCACGTCGTAATGAGCAAACCCGGAATCCGCGTAAATTTTCAGTTCCGCAACACAGGGAGTTGTCGGTGGGAACGCTCCGAGCCCTGATTCGCCATGCCGGAATGACCTTTGAGGAATTCTTGGCATTGCTTTGGAGCGTCCGGTAACCGCACAGCGGCAGGCCCACTTCGATCGTTCTTGCCCTCTGTTCCCTGATAGCATTTCGGGATGGCCGGATACTCCAAGACTCCCACGTGGAAGAAACTCGGGATTCGGGAAGGCATGCGCGTGATTTGCGTGCATGCCCCGGAGAATTATCCGCGGCTTCTGGGCAAGCTGCCGCGGGGAGCGATCCTCGAACGCAAGCTCCGCAAGGACGCCGCGCTCATTCATTACTTCGCACGAGAACGGAGGGCGCTTTCCGGCGATTTCCCGAAACTCAAGAAGGCTTTGCTGCCGGACGGCGCGCTCTGGATTTCCTGGCCGAAGGCGGCGTCCAACGTGCCTACGGACCTCAATGACAACGCCGTTCGCGAGATCGGGCTGAAGAACGGCCTGGTCGACGTGAAAGTCGCCGCCGTGGACGAAGTCTGGTCGGGACTCAAATTTGTCTACCGCCGGAGCGACCGAAAGTAGTCGACCCGAAGGGGTGGGACACGACAGCGACAGAGTTGCGGTGCTACTCGAAACGAATCGTTTGGATTGAAAACTCTCTTGAAATTCGCGAACGAAACGGTGACAGGAGTGGGGCCGGAGGGGTTGCGTTCTACCGCGGCATGAACTCGTCGGTGTGCGTGATGAATTCGGGGTAGGCGCCGGCGCCCAACTCATGCAGGTCCATGCCCTGGCGCTCTCCTTCAACTGACACGCGGTACGGATAGAAGCGATTGAGGAGGCGGTTCACTCCATACGTCAGCGGCAGGACAAATCCCAGGAGCGTGGCTAAACCGATCAATTGCGCGAGGAGTTGTCCGGAAGCGCCGAGCGCAACGGCGGGCGCTGAAACATTCCACACTGGCCGCGTAAACTCGCCGAAAATGCCGAGGGCGATCAGTCCCCAAATGCCGCCCACCGCGTGAACTGAAACCGCGCCGCCCGGATCGTCCACCTCGAGCCGCAGCTCAAACCACTCCACCGAAAACGTGACCAAAATCCCGGCCACGAACCCGATTACGACGGCTTCCGCGGGAATCACAAACACGCAGCACGCACTGCTGGCGACAAGCCCGCCAACCCAGCCGTTGGCGGTGAGCGAAGCGTCCGGCTTCCCGAAGCGGACCTTCGTAACAGCCGCCGCGGCAAGAGCCGAGGCCGACGCCGCGAGCAGCGTGTTGACGCCGACGAGCGCCGTTTCCGCAGGCGCCGCTCCCGTGAAGAGAATCGCCCCGGCGGAGTTGAGTCCAATCCATCCGACTAAAGCGAACAGGCAGCCGAAGAGCACCAAAACGGAGTTGTGCCCGGGGATGGCCGGCGCCATGCCGTCGGCAGAATATTTTCCGCGCCGCGGGCCGAGAATCCACGTCAGAGCCAGCGCGGTGAGGCCCCCGACAACGTGGATCGTGCCCGCGCCTGCGACATCGAGGAACCCGTGCCCGATTCCGTAATTCACGCCGAGCTGCGCCAGCCATCCGCCGCCCCACACCCAATGCGCAAATAGCGGATATGTCAGAGCGGCGAGAACTCCCGTGGAAAGGCAACTCGCGCGCAAGCGCCAGCGGTCGGCCCCGCTGCCGAGGGGAATCAAAGCGGCGAGGCCAACGCAGAAAATTTGGAACAACGCGGCCAACGATTCAAGTGCGCCGTCCCACGAAAGCTTGCGGAAAAAGAAAGGTTCCGCCGCAATCCAGTTCCAGTCTTTTCCGCCCGCGTGGATCGCGTGACCGGGAAGTCCGATGTACCCCTGCCACGAGAATCCGCACACGAAATACGCGAGGGCGGCCACGGCGAGAGCGGTCAGCGAAGCCATCATCATGTGGCCGGCGCTGCGCGAGCGTCCCAGGCCCACGTTCATGATGGAGAGTCCGACGGCAACGAAGGGTACGAGAAGAATAAAAAGGAGGCTCGCAACTGTGGTTGCTTCGGGGAGCTTCTCGGCGGGCATGGGAGCTATTCCTTTTCCTCCCGAGGAATGAGATGCGAGCGGAAGGCCAGCGCCAGTCCCAATCCCTCCACGGCAATCCCGACGCACACAAATGCGGCTCGCGTGGGCGTCGCAGAGAACAGCGCAATGGCGGCCAGCACAAGGAGCCATCCCGCGAGCAACATCAGGAACCCGACCGCTTTCATTCTTGAAACGCCCCCGATTCACGGCGGCAAAGTCACGCCGCGAACTAAGACGCCGGTTAAAGTATCACACTCGGCGCGGAACCAGATGCGGTCGGCGTGCACGACGCGAAAAGCTGTCCGCGTGTTCGGGAGCGAAGAAAATTCACCGGCACGCGGAAGCATCTCCGATTCGCAATGGAACCCTAACGAATTCCTTATGGATTGAATAAAAGAAGCGGATAAGTCGAGCGAATCGAGGGCACGGGGCCGCAGGGAACCCCAAGCCAAAACCGCGAACTCGGTTCCCTTTCCCCTTCGTATCTAACACGTAATACGGGGCTTACTGAGTAGATCGGGCACATATCTCGGGCCGGCGCACCGCACACGTGTCGTGGATCGACCGCGCAAAGTAAGCCTCGGCGAGACATTACAGCCATATGAATCCGTAATTTCGGACATCGAAACGTTGCATTTTACTACTGCCCAGCGGCCAACTAGTATCTCGCTCCTCGGCACAACCATCTCGGTGCGGTTGAATTCAAGCGACAAGATTCAGCGGCGAGATAAAGAATCTATAAGGAGAATACATGGCGGAGAATACCGGCGAAGTAAAAATGACACCAACCTTAGGATTGACCGGGTTGACGATGAACGCCATGGCGCTCATCGCCCCCGGCGCTTTCCTTTGGTTGACGTTTGCACCCCAAGCCACGGAGGGTTCCACGGCGCCCTCGATGTGGATTGGCATCGTCTTCGCGCTTTTGCTGTGTCTCGCGACGGCGGTGTGTTACGCGGAAATGGCCAAGCTGTATCCAGGCACGGGCAGCTCGTATTATTTCGCCGAGCAATCGTTCCTGAATCACGACAAAGCGTGGAAGTACGCTCGCCTGATGAAGTTCATCGTCGGCTGGGGCTCGCATCTTTATTACTGGATTTACCCCGGCGTTATGGTCGCTGTCACCGGAGTTTTCTGCGGTTACATCACCGGCACGTTGTGGCCGAACTTCATGAGCGCATCGAACCCCGGTCCCATGTTTATGATGCTGATCGCGATCGTGTTTTCGTTCGCGGTCGCATATATCGCGCACCGCGGGGTGAACGGCTCCACGGCGGTCAGCGTAGCGATCAACGTGATTCAAATCTCCGCGCTTATCGTTTTCGCGGTCATGGCGATCAGCTACCGCATGAGCCATCCCCCGGGAAGCGAAGCGTGGCAGTTTGATTCAGTTTCCGGCGAGGCCTATACCTACCAATTCGCAACCACGAGCCAGACGGTCAACGGAACGGCAACGGACGTCATCACCCGTGATGCCAACATGGTGCCGCAGCCGAAGCTCGACGCCAGCGGAAAGCCCGTTCCATTTCTCGTGGCTTACGATGCGTACGACACCAGCAATCCGCCGGTCTTCCAGGCTCACCCGAACGCCACATCCGTAATCGCGATTCACAATTTCAACTGGATGTTCGTGCAGGCCACGGTCGCGATCCTGATCCTGGTCGGATTTGAATCGGTAACCGCGATGGGCGGCGAGGCGAAAAACGCCAAGCGTGACGTCCCGATCGCGGTCATCACATCGCTGCTGGTTCAAGGGGCTTTCTGTTATCTATTCGAGTATTTCGCCGCAAACTACTTCTTAAGTAGCGGCTACCCGATGTCGACGGCCACCGGTTCCTCGGCGCCGATCGGCGACATGATGATCATGGTCGGCGACGCGCTGTTCCACGGCCACGGGCGAGCCTTCATGCTGATCGAAGCCGTCACCGTCTTCCTGGCTTTGATCGGAACGACGCTCTCCTGCATCAACACTGGGGCGCGCGTCACCTACGCGATGGGCAAAGACGCCGAAGTGCCCGAACACTTCGGGGTGCTGCATGAAAAGAACCTCAGCCCTCACCGCGCAATCTGGGCGCTGGCGATCATTTCGGCGGTTTTCGGTTGCCTCGCTCTGACCATGCTCTTCGGCGACGCCGGCGCGCTCCCGGACGCTACCCTCCAGGCCCTGCCTCATGGGTTCTGGTCGAGCTTCGGCTACGTGTCGCATGACACCATGGCGAAGATGCCGAACAGCCTGCTCACGATTACGCTGGCTTCCAACTTCGGGACGTTCCTGCTGTACATGCTGAGCTGCGTAACCTGCATCTTCTGCTACAAGGGACACCCGAACTACAGCTTCCTGAAGCACACGCTGATCCCGTACTTCGGTATCGCCGCGAATCTGATTTGCATGGGCGCGTACATCGTGCTGCCGTTCATGGGGTATGGCACCAAGATGGAACCGTTCCTGGCGCTCGGGATTGCGGCCGTGTGGGCGATTTATGGAGGGATCTACTTCCTTCAGTCTAGCAAAGCCTCGGGCCGCACAACGCTGGTCACCAGCCGCACGTAAAGAAGTAAAGGTGTAGTATGACCCTGGCTCAGTTCGTGAGAAAATTCGGACAGGTCCGCTCCGGCGGACCTGTTCGCGTTTCCGTTTCAGACATAACCGAAATCCTTGGGGAACCGGTGCGATCGGCGCCGCCACGCGGAGCGCCCTGGTCCCCGATCGGGAGATTGTCCGCCTCCGGCCATATGCTTGACCTTGAATTCGCGGAACGCACCGACGTCGGGCGAGTCCGCGACCACAACGAAGACTTCCTTGGATATGCCGCCCCCGCGACGCTCGCGCAGGTGCGCACGCACGGCTGGCTGTTCGTCCTCGCGGACGGCGTCGGCGGTCACGAAAAGGGAGAAGTTGCCTCCAAAACAGCGGTTGAAAGCATCGTTGCCGGATTCCACAAGGCCAAGGATGGAGAATCTCACTCCGCCGTCCTACAACGGCTGGTTCAGCGAGCAAACACGTCCGTTTTCGAGGCAGCGGTCACCGGAGGACGCTCTTCCGCAGGGATGGCGACCACCATCGTGGCGTGCGCGTTGCGATACGATCGTCTATCCGTCGCACATGTGGGCGATTCGCGCTGCTATTTGATCCGCAACGGCAAGGCCGCTCAAATCACGCGTGACCACACGGTCGCGGGCGAACAGGTGCGCCTCGGATTGATCACCGCGCAGGAAGCCGCCGACGGCGAGACCAACCACATCCTCAGCCGCTCGCTCGGCACGGAATTGATCGCGAACGTGGACACGAACGACCATCAGGTTTTTCCCGGGGACGTTCTCCTGCTCTGCTCGGACGGATTGCACGGACCGGTCGAAGCGTCGGAAATGGCGGCGATTTGCGGGCACGGACAGGACCTTCAAGTTGCAGCGGAAAAACTGGTGGCTCTTGCCAATGAACGGGGCGGCGGCGATAATATCAGCGTTCAGCTGATCCGAATCCGGGGCGTCGAGCGGGTGGGAATGTATCGCGGACGGCCCTACAAGCTCTATTAAGAACTCGCGTCGGGTGCGTTCGTTCCGGATTCCGCGTTTCGTGCTGCCCAACCCTCCTCATGAGCGAATTCCATCCCGGCGATCTTCTCGATCACTACCGCATCGAGCGCCTGGTCGCTCGCAGCGGCATGGCCTCGATTTATCGCGGCACCGATGAACGCGACGGCCGCCCCGTCGCGATTAAGCTCCCCCATGAGGAAATGGAAGCCGACCCGATCCTGTTCGACCGCTTCCAGCGCGAAGAAGATATCGGCAAGAAACTCGATCACCCCGGCATCGTCAAAGTCCTGAACGACGAAGAACGCAGCCGCCGCTACATGGTCCTCGAGTGGGTGGACGGCCGGCTGCTCCGCCAACTCCTGAACGAAAAAAAGATACTTCCCCCTGAACGCGCTATCCGAATTACGCTGGCGATCGGTAAAGCCCTTGAATACATCCACAGCCAGGGAGTCGTGCATCGCGACTTGAAGCCGGAAAACATCATGGTCGGCCCGGACGATCAGATCAAGCTGATCGACTTCGGTATCGCCGCAAACGCGGGGTCGCGCCGCCTGACGTTCGCGAAGTTGACCGAGGCGATGGGGACGCCGGACTACATTTCTCCGGAGCAGGTGAAGGGCAAGCGGGGCGACGCCCGGAGCGACGTCTATTCCCTGGGCATCATGTTCTACGAGATGCTGACGGGCAAGGTTCCATTCATCGGACCCAATCCATTCGTCATCATGAACGAGCGGCTGCTCAACCATCCCATACCGCCGCGCGAAGTGAATCCCGAGGTGTCCCCCCAGTTGCAGGAGATCATTTACCGGGCACTCGAGCGCGATCCGAACAAACGCTATCCCAACGCGCACGAATTCGCGCTCGATTTGGAGCATCCGGAAAAGGTGGGCGTGGCCGACCGACTTGAACTCAGGGATTGGAAGCAGAAACGTTCGCCAATTCTGCGGCGAGTCCTGTTTTACGTCATGCTCGCGCTGATTCCCGTGGTGGTCTTCGGCCTGATGCTGCTTATCGCGCGACAAAAATAGTGGCTAGTCCTGCCGAAACCCGCGAACCTGTATACTGAAAAATTCAATGCGGTCGATCTTTCGGGAGAGTTGTCCAGTTCATGCGAATCGACGAATTCAACCAGAGACTGCGCGGGTCCGTGCTCGTCGCCGATGGGGCGATGGGCTCGCTCTTGTATGAGACGGTGGGGCCGCAGCGCTGCGTCGATGAGCTGAACGCCACGCGCGCCGAGGAAGTTTTTCGCATTCACATGGCGTACCTCGAAGCGGGCGCGCACATCATCGAAACGAACACGTTCGGCGCGAACCGCAACAAGCTCGCCGCCTTCGGCCTCGAAGAGCGCGTCACGGAACTCAATCATCGCGGCGTCAAAATCGCCCGCGAAGCGCGCGAGGCGGCCAAGCACGAAGTTCTGATCGCCGGCTCGATCGGGCCACCGGGCGCTTTTCGCGACGCTCGCGAGGCGGCGCCGGAACATCTCCGCAGGATTTTCCGCGAGCAAGCCGAGGCACTCGAGGAACGCGGCGTCGATTTTTTTGTACTGGAGACGTTTGGAGATCCCGCCGAGCTTCTCGCAGCGATCGAAGCGATCCGTTCTTTCTCGCAGCTCCCCATCGTCGCGGAAATGACCTACTCCGAGGAAGGCGTCTCCTTCAGCGGCGCCCGCCCGAAGGACGCCTGGACGCTGCTGCACGAAAAGGGCGTGCAGGCCATTGGAGCGAACTGTTCCGTGGGGCCCCAGGACCACTTGCGCATCTTGCAGGAGCTGGCCGCCGCTGCGGATTCGTTTCCGATGACGGCGATGCCCAACGTCGGATTTCCGCAGCGCGCCGGCGATCGGGTGATCTATCCGAAATCGTCGCCGGAATATTTTGACCTTTTCGCGCGCGAAGCCGTTCAACTCGGCGCGCGGATTCTGGGGGGCTGCTGCGGCACAACGCCCGATCATATCCGCGCGATGGTTCGCGCCGTGAAGGATCTGCGTCCGGCGTCGGGTGCGCGCTCCGTAACTGTGGCCGAGCCGCTGCCTGAGGCACGTCCGGCGGCGGCGCGCGAACCTGAGAGCGCGCTGTGGCGAAAAATTCAGTCGGGCAAATTCGTGGTCTCCGTCGAGATCGACCCGCCGAAAGGAACCTCGATCGATCGCGTTCTCGAACAGGTACAGAACGTGATGGCGTCGAAAAAAGTGGACGCCATCGACGTCAACAGCGGCCCGCTCGCGCGCGTGGGCATGGACGCGCTTTCGCTTTCGGGCGCGCTCGAGGCGCGCGGCATCGAAACCATCCCGCACCTCACTACACGTGACGCCAACTTGATCGGCTTGCAGGCAATGCTGCTCGGCGCCTGGACCATCGGCGGCGTGCGAAATGTTCTCGCCGTCACGGGTGATCCTCCCTCGCTAGGTAGTTCGCCGGGTTCGATCGGCGTCTACGAAGTCGATTCCATCGGCCTCGTGAAAGTGCTGGCCAAGCTCAATCAAGGAATGGACTGGGGCGGGAAAAATCTCGGCGGCGCGACGAATTTTACAATCGGAGTCGCCGTCAATCCGCTCGCCGAAGACTTGGACGAGGAATTGCGCCGCTTTCAAGCGAAAGTCGAAGCTGGAGCGCACTTCGCCATGACGCAGCCCATCTTCGATCCCGATCACTGGGAGCAATTTCTGAAACGCATGGGAGGAAAATCGCCGGTTCCGGTGCTGGTGGGCCTCTGGCCGCTCAGCAGCTACAAGCAGGCACTGCGCCTTCACAACGAGGTGCCGGGCATCGTAATCCCGGAGCCGCTGCTGAAACAACTCGAAGCCGCCGGCGGCTCCGCCCGCGAGCACGGCTTCGCCCTAGGCCGCAAGCTGCTCGACTGGGCCAGAGCCGCGCGCGGTTCGGGAATCGCCGGCGCGTACCTGATCCCGCCATTCAAGCGCTACGAGGAAATCTTGGATTTGTTCCAGTAGGGCAGGCTTTGAGCCTGTCGGGGTTCGAACCTTTCAGCCCGGAACAAAAGCGTGGCCGTGATTCGCGAAGAAGCGGTGTTTGTAGAGGAGGTAGCGTTTGTAGGGCACGGCTTCAAGCCGTGCCGTAAGTCGCCTCTCTAGATCGGCTTTAGCCGCTGGCCGCGTCGAGCGCACCCGGTCCGTTTCGCCGATCAGCCCGCCTTGGGAGCCGGAGTCACCGTGGCCGCGCTCGCGGCTGTGTTCACAAGCGCCGGCGACTTCGGAATGATCACCCACGCTAGGAAATACGCGATCGCGCCGCCCACGAACCCGCCCGGCACAACCGACAAAGCCACCCAGATCAGCCGGACCACGGTGGAATCCACGTCCAAATACTCCGCAAGCCCGCCGCACACGCCCGCGAGCTTCTTGTCTGTAGCGGAGAGCGTCAATTGCTTGTGCGAAGTCCTCTGCCGCTGCTGCGCCCCGCACGAAGGGCAAAAATTCGACGAGCCGCTCATCTCAATGCCGCAACCGGTGCAATACATTGCATCACCTCCTGAAGGCCGCAATTCGAGGGCTGCGCTCATTCCGAATCGCCAACCTTCCAGCCTATTCTAACGCTCCACAATAATCTAAGGCCATCGGTGGCGAATCCTCCGTGAGCCCCTCGCGCAAAACCGCGCCCTCTTAGCAGTATCACGATGACCGGACCCGATCCCTGCGCGATCACTTCAATGTGCGCATCACCATGGTCCACGATGAAGCGATTCCCAATGGTTCGATCGATCTTGGCGGGAGGAGGAGGATTGGAATCGGATTGCCGATCTGGGGTTTGCGCGGCTGAGTTTTCACAAACGAGTGCTAGCGAAAAAATGGCGATTGCCATTGCGCGTTTCATGGTGCCAGCCCCCGGTTAGAGTGCCTGTCCGCATTCTACATCCGGGCGGGGGCTACTGCGGCCAGCGAGTGGAATTGTTGGATGGTAGCGGCGTACCCGACAGAGGTTTCTCGGCTTCGCGGCCGCCATTCTTGCTGGCGAGAATTGCCAGCACCTTTTCGGCAAATGCGTCGGCAAGAGCATCCGGCGTCTTCGCCGCCGGCGCCGCAACCCGCGAAGGCTCGACGATTTCCAGCACCTTCTTCTTCAGCTGCTCGGAGACCTTTTTCGCGTCGGCCGAGGCGTCCACAATTTCAAATTTGTATTCCTCGGCGAGACGATCGAATTCCGCGAGCAGCGTCGCCTGGTAATTGCAGAACCCTTCGTAAATATCCTGGCCGGGAAAGAGGTCCATGCCCGATTCCCAATAGTCGAAGCCGCGCGAAAAGACGACGCGGGGCAACAGCTGGTCGATGCTGATGCGCAGGTAAAACACCGCGTCCGGCTTGAGCGCCACGCCGTAGATGCTGCGGATCCAGCTCGGGTCCATGCCGCGCACGATCGCGCGAGCCATCAGCGAGTAGATGTAGCGGTCGGTGAGGACGATGAAGCCGGCGCGGAGCGCGGGCACGATTTCCTTCTCGAGGCGGTCGATGAAGTCCGTGGCGTAGAAGAGGCTCTGGGTCACGCGCCCCAGATTGTTGTGCTCCTTGGCGCGGCGAATCCCGTCGCCCGCGAGGCGCGAGCGCGTCATGCCGGTGTCCAGGACAGCGTGACCCAGCTCCTCGAGCCACGGCTTGAGCAGATTGATCTGCGTGGTGCGGCCCGCGCCGTCGGTTCCCTCGATCACAATCAGTTTGCCCGGAAGATCGGTGAGCCGCATTCCGGGCAACTGCTTTCCGTAGGTCTGCCTCATGGTTGTATCCTCAGTTCCTTGGCGTTCGCGAGATGGGACTGCACGATCCGGCGCACCTGCGCCTGCTGCGCCTCGACGGGCTGCGTGGCATCGATTACCGTCAAGCCGAATTCCGGGATCATTTTTTCGTATTCCTCGAGAATCCTGCCTTGAAACAGGCGGAAGCTGTCCTCGGCGTCGACGGTGAGGCCGAGATCGAGGCCGGCTTCGTAGTACTTGAAGCCGTCGCGCGCGCCGACGAGGCGCCCGATCGCCGTCTCCAGGGGAACCTTAAAATAAAATGCGGCCGTGGGCTTGACCGCGAAGCCGTACAAATCGCGCACCCAGTCGCCGTCCATGCCGCGGGCCGCGTCTCGCGCGAACGCCGTGTAGACGTAGCGGTCGCACAGCACGATCGCGCCCGCCTTCAGAAATGGCAGGATGCTGTGCTCGGTGCGATCGGCGAAATCCGTGGCGTGAACCAGCGAGAACGTCGCCGGCGTGAGCAGTTTCTTCTTCTTTCCAAGCCGCGTCGTGTCCTTCACCAGCGGCGAGGAGTTCCACTCGCTGAACACCACGCCGTAGCCCTTTGCGTCCAGCCACTTGTGCAGCAGGCTGAGCTGAGTGGACTTCCCCGAGCCGTCAATCCCTTCCACGACGAAAAGCCTTCCTGGAAGATTGTGCTGCCCGTATTGCTGAACGGAAGATACCGACGGCTTGAGCGGATAGAAAATCTCGTACGGCCCGATGTGAATGCTGGAGGTGATTCCCATGCGCCTTCTTCTGCCGGGCCGCCGCACGAGCTTGCGGACGAGTCCCGGCTCCGATGGTTTCTGCTCTATCGCCGCGCGAACAGCCCCCCCGGCAGCGAAGACATACAATCCGCCAGACGAGAGTAATTTTCAGCAGAAATTCCAAGTGCGTGTATCGAATTGGGAAACTAAACGCCGGGCACCACACGTCTGACGGGGCCGGTACTCAGGTCATCGCCAGCAGGAGTTGCCGACCCCAGCGACCAGCTTGCCGTGCGCGGGTCGACTCTTGTCAAGCTCAAGGCGCTCTGCTGGGGGGTGGAGGGGGTTCAGCGTGGCAGACTGAAACACCGAGATCAGCGGATAACTCTATAAGATTCTGCGTCCTAGCCTGCTGTGACGAGAAATCCGCATTTTCCACGTCATTTCCACAGACAGCCGGCGACCGCCCATAGACCTCCCTGCCACCTTTGGGGTAGGATAGGGGCACCCCAAAAGAGTTGAATATGGAAGGTGAGAGGGCTGAGATGACGAGTGAAACCGAGCGTTCAACTTTTCGTGGCGTCGTATGCTTGCATTGCAAGGCTCCCATTCCAGTGCCGGCGATCGTGGGCAGTTTCCAGGCCTCCTCGAACGAAGAAATGGAAACCTTGCAGAGGAAATCCCAGGTCTTCAATCTTCGTTGCCCCTGCTGCCTGAAGGAAAAGCCGTATCGAACGCGAGAGATCGTGGCCTTTGAAGGAAAGCCTGAAGCCTCCATGTTTTTTCCCGAGCGTCCCGCACCCGTCCGCTGGTTTCCCCAGGATGGAATAAGCCGAGCTGCGAAAGCGTAAGCAGCCGCTTTTCGAGTGTTATCTACCCGGCCCCACTCGCAACGCCGTTAGACTGGCTCCTCGTTCCGAATATATCTCCTGTAATGTTTGAGCCGCGGCGAATCCGGATGTTATCCTCCGACTCGTGAGCCAAAATCCCACGCGAGAGCCGCCCGCCGCTTCGCCGGAAGCGCAGCACCGCGCTTTGCTCGAGGTGTCCGAGGCCATCTCGCAACACCGCGACCTCGGCGAACTTTTTCACGAACTGGCCGAGCGCCTGCATCGCGTGGTCGACTTCGAATATCTGAACCTCATCCTCCACGATCCCGCGCGCAACGTCATGCGGCTGCACATTCTCGAATCCCAAATGCCGCGTAACACACGTCTCGGGACGGAGTTCCAGGTCGGGCAAACGCCTTCGGGCTGGGTCTGGGAAACGCAGCAGCCGTTCATTCTCGACGATTTCGGAACCGAAACGCCTTTTGCGGCCCGGCTGCAAACCCTGCGCGAAAACGGCGTCAGATCGGTCTGTTCTCTCCCGCTGACCACGGCGCAGCGCCGCCTCGGCGTGATGAGTTTTGGGCGCGGCACGACGCACGCGCACACCGAGACGGAAATCGCGTTCCTGCAGCAAGTGGCGCGGCTCGTGGCGGTGGCGGTGGACAACGCGCTGAATTTCGAGAGCGCGCAGGCCTACCAGCGGCAACTGGCCCGCGAGCGCGACCGGCTGCGCGTTTTGCTCGAAGTGAACAACGCCGTGGTATCCAAGCTGGCTCTGCACGACCTGCTGAATGCGATCTCGGCTTCACTCCGTCGCGTGATCCATCACGAATATACGAGCCTTGCGCTTTATGATGCGACGACGAATCAGATGCGCGTTCTGGCCCTGGATTTTCCGCAGGGCAAGGGCCTCATCCACGAGGAAATGGTTGTGTCCCTGGACGGTTCGATCGCAGGAAAAGCTTTCCAGATGCGGCAGCCACTCGTTCTGGATCGCGCGGGCATGGAGGGGTTTAGATCCGAAACTTCGCGCGCGCTGCGCGCGGAGGGCGTGCGCTCCGTCGTGAGCGTGCCGCTCATCACGCACGATCACGCGCTCGGCACGATCAGCCTCGCCAGCCTCCGCGACGGCGCGTTTCAGCAGGGAGACGTCGACCTGCTCGTCCAGGTGGCCGTCCAGGTCGCGATCGCGGTCGAGAATTCGCTGGCGTTTCAGGAAATTGCCGAGCTGAAGAACAAGCTGGCGCAGGAAAAGCTGTATCTCGAGGATGAGATCCGCTCGGAGATGAATTTTGATGAAATCGTCGGCGACGGCCCGAAGTTGCGCGCCGTCCTCAAGCAGGTCGAGACGGTGGCGCCGACCGATTCCACCGTGCTCATCACCGGCGAAACGGGCACTGGAAAGGAGCTGATCGCGCGAGCCATCCACAACCTGAGCCCACGTCGAGAGCGCACATTTGTGAAGGTGAACTGCGCCGCGATCCCCACGGGGCTTCTCGAATCGGAATTGTTCGGACACGAGCGCGGCGCCTTTACCGGCGCGATCAATCAGCGAATCGGCCGGTTCGAGACGGCGCATGGAGGCACGATTTTTCTCGACGAAATCGGCGACATTCCGCTCGAACTGCAGCCCAAATTGTTGCGCGTCCTTCAGGAACAGGAGTTTGAGCGGTTAGGCGGCGCGCAGACCATTCGTGTGGACGTGCGCCTTCTGGCCGCGACAAATCGCGATCTCAGCGAAATGGTCTCCTCGCGCACGTTTCGCACGGATCTCTTTTACCGCCTGCGCGTTTTTCCGATCGAAATGCCGCCTCTGCGCGACCGGAAGGAAGACATTCCCTCGCTGGTCCGCTATTTCGTCGAGAAGCATGCGCGGCGCATGAACCGCTCCGTGGAGACGATTCCGGCCGAGACGCTGGATTTGCTCGTTCGCTATCCATGGCCTGGGAATATCCGTGAGCTGGAAAACCTGATCGAGCGGGCAATGATCGTCTCTCCCGGGCCCGTGCTTCGCGTTCCGCTGAGCGAATTGAAGTCCCCCTTCGAACCTCTGGCGGAAAACCTTACCCTCCGCGCTGCCGAGCGCGAGCACATCCTCAAAGCCCTCGAAGCCACCAATTGGGTCCTCGCCGGCCCTCGGGGCGCTGCGGCGCGACTGGGAATGAAGCGGACAACCTTGCAGTCGAGGATGCGAAAGTTGAGTCTCATCAGAGTCAGGAACAGATAGACCGTGCCCATATTTCGGCGCGTGCCCATATAGCGGCACGTAGCACACCCTAGGTCTCCTTTAGTTTCGCATGTATCAGCCCCGTATCGACTTTAAAATACTGTAAGTAAATGTGTTATGATTATGTGCTTTCATTTCGGCATAGTGGCACTCGACCTGCTACTTGTACTGGCTCGGCTGAGGAAAAGCGGGTGGAATGCTCAAAGTCACCTTCAAAACTGTGGACGCGGGCGAAGTTTGGGAGCTCGAGGGAAAGCTTTCCGGCGACTGGGTGAAGGAACTCGATCGCTGCTGGAAGGAACACCAGAACCGCCCTGCGATTCCGTTACAGGTCCACATGAAAGCCGTGAGCTACATTGACGCGACTGGAAAGCTGCTGTTGGCTGAGATGTATGGGCATGGGGTCGATATTCGGGGGGGCGGCTGCATGACCAAGGCCGTTGTGGACGAAATCACACGGGATTCGGCGAATCGTTCTTAGCGCGTGGGGTTCTCGGTTCCATCGGGTAGGGGCAGTTTCACAGTGGGCGCGTGAGGAAGAACTTAACGAGGTTTCGTGTTTGAGGATTGAAATGTGCCGATTAGTCTAGAGTCCTTCTGTTTGGGGGTGCAACGGGCGCAGTTTGGGGGTTGCCCGGTCACAAAATAAGGCCCTACGGTGTCCAACGGTATAGAAAGATACCGAATGGAACGTCGTACGTACTTGATATAGGGAATGACGAACCGGCCAAATCATATGTTCGTGCATCCATAACCGCTCAGGGGGACGGAAACCATGAACGACGAAAGCACTCATAACGAGCGAGAAGTTACGAAAATCAACCTGGAAGAGCAGAACGAAGACCAGCTAATCGAGCGAGGGCTGAACGGGGACGCGCGCGCGCTTGACACGCTGTTTGCGCGCAACACGCGGAGCTTGTACCAAACCGCGTTCCGGGTACTCGGGAATCCCGAGGACGCGGAAGAGGCGTTGCAGGAGGGCTTGCTTTCCGCCTATCGAAATCTGCCGAAGTTCGAGAGACGCGCTCAATTTTCGACCTGGCTGACGCGGATTGTCATCAATGCTGCGCTGATGCGCCGGCGCAGCAAGCGGGCGCGGCCTGCCATGTCACTGGACGAGGTCGTCAAAGAAGGCGACGTGCCGCTGGCCGAGCGATTTGCCGACGATGCGCCGAACCCCGAACAGCTCTACGCTGGGACCGAGCTTGGCGATCGCATGAACAAAAAATTGGCGGAGATTTCTCCGCTCTTGCGGACGGCGTTCTGGTTGCGGGAAATCGAAGGATTGACCGCCGAGGAAGCGGCGCACGTGCTGGGCGTTTCGCGAAACACGCTGAAGGCCCGGTTGTGGCGCGCGCGGCAGGAATTGGCCGCGCGCCTGGGCCTCACGCTCGGCACGACGCTCGAGCCTGCGACGTAAGCGTGACAGATGCGGCCCGACGGAAACTAATAATCAGGTTGACGAGACCACTTCTTCTCTAAAGACAGAATATCCGGCAGGGACGGTGATATCAGTACATAGTAGCTCGTTCCATCTGTCCACAGAACGGCCGGAACTGCTTTTGTGTTCGGCGGACTAGGTGGATAAAGAACCTCAGCCCTTCGCCCAACGGAGTCACCCTTCCGATTCTTCTTGAGTCCTCGGCGCACGACCTTCATGGCCTTAGCGGTCTCTTTTTCAAAATACGAGTCAGCCTCCGACGGAGAATCAAAAATTCCATGGACGTTAGTTACTAATACGCCATCCGTTGCGCGGTACCCTGTGAGGGCCAAACGTCTGCCTCCTTCATCCAGCACGTCACCTTGCGACTCTACGGTAAATTGAGGGGCGACTCGGGGAGCTGCCTTCTGTTGCGAAGCAGACACTCTAAAACTGAAGGTGCGGGCTTCTGGCAGAAATATTTGAGAAAGGACGCAAATCAAAGGGATCGCCATTCTTGTCGAATTCATAACGCGTCTTCACGCTTTTTGCAGAGTCTCCAAAGCTTCTCCGGTGGCTTTCTCTACGTCCGCGTGGAGGCTGTTGCCGTGGGCGTCCATCGTGACGATGGCCGCGAAGTTTTTTACGCGCAGCTTCCACATCGCTTCGGGAATGCCGAATTCCATCAGCTCGACGCCTAGAACTTTTTCCACCGTGCGCGCGTAGTATTGCGCCGCGCCACCGATGGCGTTCAGATACACGGCGCCGAATTCCTTAAGAGCGGCGAGCGTTTTTGCGCCCATGCCGCCCTTGCCGATCACGGCGCGCACGCCGTATTCCTTGATTACGTGAGCTTGATACGGCTCCTCGCGGATGCTGGTGGTGGGGCCCGCGGCCTTGACGACCCATTCGTTTCCCTGCTTCAGCATCACTGGACCGCAGTGATAGAGGATCGTGCCGTTCAGATCGACGGGCGGAGGATTCTTCATCAAGTAGGCGTGCACGTTGTCGCGGCCGGTGTACATCTCGCCGTTGATGAGCACCACGTCGCCCACTTCCAACGCGCGCATTTGCGCCTCGGTGAGCGGCGGAGTCAGCACGACTTCTCGGCCGGTGAGTTTGAACCCTGAGCCGTGCGCCATGCGCTCGACCGGCCGCGAAGGATCGCGGTACAGCCACTTGGTGATCGCGCCCGTCGCCGCATCGAGGCGCACGCCTAGGCGGCGAAACGCCCAGCACTCGTACGCGACCGAAACGAAGAAGCTCGCCGGCAGGCGGTTCGCCGCCGTGATCTTGCAGCCGATCAGCGATGATTTGCCGCCAAAGCCCATCGCGCCCACGCCCAGCTTGTTCGCCTCTTCCATGATTTCCGCTTCCAGCTTCGCGAGCGTCGGATTGGGATTCACGTCGTCGAGCGTCCGAAACAGTTGCTCTTTGGCGAGCTCGTAGCCGTGCGAGCGATCACTGCCGATGCAGACGCCGAGGGCGCCGGGCGCGCAGCCTTGCCCCTGCGCCTGCCACACCGCGTGCAGGATGCACTTGCGCACGCCTTCCAGATCGCGGTCGGCGCGGCCCATATGGTCAAGCGTGCAGGGGACGGAATATTGGATGTTCTTGTTCTCGCAACCGCCGCCCTTGAGGATCAGCTTGATCTCGACCTCATCCTCTTCCCATTGATCGAAGTGCAGGACGGGCGTGTCCGGACCCAGGTTGTTGCCGCTGTTTTTCCCGGTCAGCGAATCGACGGAGTTGGGCCGCAACTTTCCGAGCCGAGTGGCTTCGGCGACAGCTTCGTAGATGGCTTTCCTGATGCGAATCTGATTCACGCCGACGGGCGTGTGAACGATGAACGTCGGCATGCCGGTATCCTGGCAAATGGGGCCCGAATCCTCGACGGCCATGTCGATGTTCGACAGAATAATGTCGAAAGCCCGGGAGGATTGCGTGTCCGGCGTTTCCTCCTTCGCCGCGATGTTCATCGCCGCGCGAACGTCTGGCGGAAGATCGGTGGACGTCTCGGTAATCAGTTCGAGCAAGCTGCCCGCTAGGAATTCCATGGCTCTACCTCCGGAACATTTTATTTTACACTCCTTCGCGGAGTAGGTCGCAAAAGATCGGTGGAGTTAGCAGTAGATCGTTCGGCGAGTTCGCCGACGACTTTCCGACAGGGGGTGGCCAGCGGACGATCCCCGTCTACCTCATTTGGAAAACAGCTTTGAGAAAGGCAGTTGTGATTTTCGCAGGTACAATTTCGGCTTAAGGGCCTGCGGAATATCCGCAGCTTGTTCTGGCTTTGCGATGCGCATTTCTGTGACTGTATCGAAGAATTCCGAGATTTTCGGTGTCAAGGTTCGATGCAGAACCGGACCCTCTTTCCGGTAGCCCCACCCCCACGCAGTTCTCAGCTCAAATCTCAATTGGATCAGCCGCTCATTCGAGTCAAAGCAATAGTCCGTGTAAATCACAAAATCCTCGCCGGGCTCTTCCGTACGAATGAGAACGTCGCCATTCCTGCCACCCCATAGAATGGCGAGCGTTCCTCCGTCATTGTTCAATTGGGGCATGACGTCGACGCTTTGATACTCTCTCCAACTATTCTTACCGTCAGGGTCCGCGAAAAACTGTCGCGGCTGCTGGCGCTGGTCCACACCGCATTGCCGAGCGGTTGCTGTCTGACCGGCGACGGCTGTTGCGTTCAAGGCCAAGGCTGCTAAACAGAAAACTGAAACGCAATGGAAGCAACGAGTTCTGGGCATGACTCTATTGCCAAGCTACACCCACTGAGGCCACCGGGCCAAGTCTCGAGAAATAGTTCTTTGGCAGACTTAATCACCATCCGCTCAGAGTGCCCGTTCACCTCCTTGCAACGCCACGACGACTTGGCTATGCTTCGCCGCAAAAGGGAAGCCCCAATCCCGACCCCTGGGACCTGGGTAAGCAAACAAGATTGTGACTCCAAGGAGGACCTTGCGATGGAACACGTTATCGCGAAACTGGTTCACGATTTCGAAGATGGAAAAATGACCCGGCGCCAGCTGATTCAGAGCCTCACGCTGGCCGCAACAGCAGTCTCCGCCGCGAGCGTGGCGCCGGCTGCCTCTCCTGGGGCCGGCGTGCTGAAGGCCACCTACCTGAATCATGTTGGCTATCAGGTGGCTGATTACGGCAAGAGCCGCGATTGGTACGCGGAACTATTTGGAATGAAAGTGCTGGCGGACGACGGGAAAAAGGCCAATCTGGGCGTGGGGGAATCGCAGCTTATTTTTCACCCGCGCAAGACGCCCACCACGCCGGTGGTCGATCATGTTTGCCTAACGATCGCAAACTGGGACACGGATAAGAATGTGAGAGAAGAGGTGGAAGCGGAACTGAAGCGACGTGGCCTCAAAACGCGCACCACGGAGCACAGCTTTCACTTCGGCGATCCGGATGGTTTTGAAGTGCAGGTGGGCGGAAAGGATCAATAGGGCCCGATCCTATTTGTCCCACACCCAGGTTGAGTCCTTCCAGCCGTCGAGATCGTAGTCCGACATGCACTTGTCGGTGAGAGCGATGCACTCGGCGAGGATTCCGCTCTTCTGCGCGCCGGTGAGGATATCCAAGCGAATTTGCTCGTGGTTCCCGGAGTAGTTGATTTCGTAGAGTTCGTGGCGGGCGCCGAATTCGGTGCCGATGGCGTCCCAGATGAGCTTGAAGAGCTTGATGCGTTCGGCGGCGGTGGCCGATGCGCCGCGATAGTATTTCTCGAGGAGCGGCGCGAGGTCGGGATTCTGAAAGTCCTTGTAGCTCGAGGGAGACATGAGCAGGCTGCCGCCGAGGAATTTTTCAAAGATGTGGCGGACGGCAGGCCAGGCCTGTGTGCAGAAGAGACGCATCGTATAGGCATACTCCTGCCTGGGGACGACCGCGCCGCCCGGGGCCGGCTCCGGATCGAGGCACATCGCCGCCGTCATTCCCCAGATCAAATTTCGCCAGCCGATGATTTCGCCGAGGGCGGCCTGAACGCCGCGAAAGGCGTCCGTGCCGTTGGTCTCGATGCCCTTGGCAAATAGTCCGCACATCAGGTCCAGCTTCACGGCGAGACGCGTGGAAGACTGAAACGTGTACCGATTCACGAAGCGCGAATGGCGGTAGAAACTGTTGGCCCGCTCCGGATCGCGATAGACGAGCACGTTTTCCCAGGGAATAAAGGCATTCTCAAAAATCAGTACGGCGTCGTTTTCATCGAAGCGGCTGGAGAGTGGATAGTCGAACGGACTGTGCGCGGTCTGCTCGTACGAGGCGCGGCAGACGAGCTTCACGCCGGGCGTATCCATGGGCGCGATGAACACGACGGCAAAGTCCTTGGCCTTTTCCTTGTCGAGAGTCGTGGCATTCGTCTGCGCGACGAACGTGGCATGCGTCATGGCTGAGCCGGTGCCCAGCATTTTTGCGCCGCTGACGACCATGCCGTCGTCGCGCTCCTTCACGACGTGGACAAAGACGTCGCCGACTTCGTGCACCGGACGGCTGCGATCGATGGGCGGATTGATGAGGCAGTGATTCAGGAAGAGACACTCGGCGGAATAGCGCGCGTACCATTTGCGCGCGCTTCCATCGAATGGCGCGTAAAACTCCGGCTCGGACGCGAGGCTGCCCATGAGCGCGGCCTTGTAATCCGGCGTGCGGCCCATGTAGCCGTAGCTCAGGCGCGACCAGGCGGTGATCGCGTCACGCGCTTCGCGTAGCTCCTCGGCCGAATAGCACGGCTTGAAAAACTTGTGCGTGCGCGTGCCAAACCGGTCGATCCCCGTGAGAATGCCGCCCTGCTTCGGATCGTGCAGCGCATCATAGAGGCGCGCGATCGACCGGCAGGAATTGCGGAACGCGGGATGCTGCGTAACATCCTTGACGCGCTCGCCGTAAATGTAAACCTCGCGCGAATCGCGCAAACTCTGCAGGTACCGCACCCCGTCGAGCATCTCGGCCATCGGGTTCTCCCCTTGCGCGTTCAATCCCGCTCGGTTGAACCGGTGGGAATTTCCAGCGCCTCTTCTGCTTGCTCCGCCAATTTTCGCTCCGGAATAAAATAGAGAATGGGAATCAGGACAAAGATCGCATAGGCGGCGGAAATCGAGACGTAGGCGAGCGGCACGGTGGCCGCGTACAGCGACGTCGAGTAGATGCTCTTCCACAGCTTTCCGCGGTGATACGCGGCGGCCTCACGATCGCGGCCGAGCTGCAGATTCACAATGTGCCGCAGCAGCGTAAACGCCGTGGCGCTGAGCGTCATCACGCCTCCGTAAAGCGCGACCGCGAATGGAACTTTGGGGTTGAGGCCCATGTACCGCGTCACGAACGGGATCAGCGACATCCAGAAGAGCAGCACGTTGTTGGTCCACAGTAGCCGCGCTTCGGGGCGCCTGGCGAGGTAGATTAGGTGATGGTGGTTCACCCACATGATGGCCACCACGACGTAGCTCAGCAGGTAACTCAACAGCACCGGCGCGAGCTTGACAAACGCCGCCAGCGTGGCCTCGCGCGGCACCTGCAGCTCGAGCACCATTATCGTGATGATGATGGCGATGACGCCGTCGCTGAAGGCTTGCAATCGCCCAGTTCCCATCTTTCTCCTGTTTGGCCGGCGTGCGGCGTATCAACGCGAGACGCTGCGTTTTCAGCCAGCGCTATAGATAGATGGATTGATGCCGTCAGTCAAGCAACGTTAGCAGAGCCGCCGTAGGACCCCTGTGAGTCTCGTGAGGCGAAACAACGGCGCATGGAACGCCAGTCACCGCGATGTATACTACGCGCGGCATTTTCAATCCGGAGACTTGAGCCATGCAAAAATCGATGCGACGCCCGTTCGGCGCGTTGTGCTTCGCGGTTTTGATTTCCGCGATGCCTGCGCTTTCGGGAGGCAATCCGTCCAACCGGCAGGCCGACGTGATCCAAACCTCTCGCGGCGAACTGAAAATCATGCCCGTGTATCACGGCAGCGTGATGCTGGAATTCGGGGGCAAGGTGATCCATGTGGATCCGTGGAGCCAGGGAGATTTCACCGGGCTTCCGCAGGCGGACATGATCGTCATCACGCACACGCATCAGGACCACCTGGATCGCGCGATGGTCGATCAGCTGAAGAAGCCGGAAACGATCATCGTCGGGCCGCCCGCGGTGATCGACACGCTCAACTGCATGCCCGCGTGCGGCATCGCCGAGGCCATCAGCGATTCCGAAAAACGGACGGTGATGGGCATCGAATTCGAGGGCGTGCCGATGTACAACCTCGTGTTCGGTTCGGGGCCGGGCAAGCCCTACCACCATAAAGGGATCGGCAGCGGCTACGTCTTGAATTTTGGAGACGCGCGCGTTTACTTTTCGGGTGACACGGAATGCACGCCGGAAATGAAAGCGCTGAAAAACATCACCGTCGCATTTCTCTCGATGAATCCTCCGCGCACCGAGACGCCGCTCGAGGCAGCGGAGTGCGCGAAAGTCTTCAAACCGAAAATTGTGTACCCCTATCACTACCGTGGTTATAAGCCGCAGGATTTCGCGGACGCCCTGAAGGATACGCCGGGAATTGAAGTGCGGATCCGCAAGCTCGAGGGCGAACAATAAGTCCCCTGAAGCATTGTGGTGGCTAACTTTTAGGTTAGCGCGTTCGGCGATTTGCCGTCTTGAACAGATGCCCGCCTGGAAGGCGCTACAACGCTATGCCCCGCGGATCAGGATCTTGCCGGACCGAGCCTCCTCTTCGCTGTAACACTGCTGTGAGCCCGGAACAAGAGATGAATCGTCACCTACGCAAGCGGCGGCGCGGTGTCGCCCGATTCTGATTCCACGCTCATCAATGGCGCGGCGGTTTCGCTGTCAGCTGGCGAAGTTGGCTTGACCAGGATGTCCAGGAGGCGGGTCACAAATTCGTTGAGCGTGGGCATGCCCATGAGCAGCTCGATGGGCAGCTTCGCGCCGAAAGATTCCTCGAGCGAATGCTGCAGCTCGAGCGCCATAAGCGAATCGAGGCCGAGATTGCTCAGCGATTCTTCCGGGTCCAGCTCAGGGGCTTCTAGGGACATCACCGCAGCCAGGCTCTTTTGGACATAGTCGAGCAGCAGAGCGCGACGCCGCTCCGCGGGCGCCGCGAGGAGGTCTTGCATTGAGAAGCGGGGGCCGGACTCGCGCCCGGATTTTGCCGCGGCAGGCTTCGCTTTTTCCTTCAGGAGTTCCGCAATCAATGCCGGCGGCGGGTTGCCGTTGAACGACCGCGCAAGGAGCGCCCAATCGACGGAGATCGCCACGGCTTGGGCCGGACCGTTCTTTTCGAACAGACGGTCGAGCGTGGCGAGCGCCTGAGCAGGCGGGATCGGCAGCATCACGCGAGACGCCGTCCCTCGGGCGCTTGCGGTTCGAGCGGCCATGCCGATTTCGGCCCAGGGGCCCCAGTTGATCGAGAGGCAAGGCAAGCCCCGCGAGCGGCGATCGTGTGCCAGGCCGTCGAGGAAGGCGTTGGCGGCGGCGTAATTCGCCTGGCCGGGCGAGCCGAGCACGCTCGCCACCGAAGAGAATGTGATGAAGAAATCGAGCGGCAGATCGGCCGTCAGTGAGTGAAGGTTCCAGGCGCCCAAAGCTTTTGGCGCAAGGACGCGCTGGAAACTCTCCACGCTCAGGTTGAGGAGCAAGTGGTCATCCAGCACGCCGGCAGCGTGGATCACGCCGCGCAACGGGGGCATCGTTTCGCGAATTTCCGCGAGCGCGTTGGCCACGTCGGTTTCTTTGGAAACGTCAGCTTGAATTGTTTTGACTACCGCGTCTTTGGCCGCCAGCTCGGAAATGACCGCATTGCTGGCAGCCGAGACCCCGCCGCGGCCGAGGAGAACGAGATGCCGCCCGCCCTTTTCCACGAGCCAGCGCGCGACGGCGAGCCCCAGGGCGCCGTGGCCGCCGGTGATCAGATAAGTTGCTTCGCTGCGCGGGGTGAGCCCGCGGTCCGAACGCGTCTCAGCGTCCAAACCGCGGAAAGAGAGCACGATCTTGCCGATATTCTTGCGGCGGGCCATGTAACGGAATGCGTTGGCCGCGTCTTCGATGCGGAAAATATTGTGCGGGAGCGGCTTCAGCGCGCCCTTCTCGAACATCGCCATCAATTCAAAGAGCAGCGAGCGGACGAGTTGGGGCTTCTCGCGGCAGACGCGCTCAAGATCGAGAGCGAAATAAGAAAGATTGTTGCGGAAGGGAAACAGGCCCATGGGCTTGTTTTGATAGATGTCCGTCTTTCCGATCTCGACGAAGCGGCCGTACGCGGCAAGGATCGCAAGGCTGCGAGTGATGTATTCGCCGGGCAGCGAGTTCAACACCACGTCGATGCCGCGGGCGCCGGTCTTCTTCATGATTTCATCGGCAAAGGTAAGAGACCGCGAATCGAAAATGTGCGGCACGCGCATGGATTTCAAATGCGCGCGCTTTTCCGGAGAGCCCGCAGTCGCGAAAATTTCCGCGCCCGCCTGTTGCGCGAGCTGCACGGCGGCGAGGCCCACTCCTCCTGCGGCGGCGTGGATCAGGATGCGTTCGCCCTTGGCGAGCCTCGCGAGCTGGTGCAGCGAGTAGTATGCAGTTAGAAAGGCGATCGGAATGGTCGCCGCCTGGGCGAAGTTGAGTGCGGCAGGTTTGGAGATCACGGCTCGCGCGTCGGCCGTGACGAATGCGCCGAAGCTACCTGACGCGAGAGCGATCACCTCATCGCCGGGACGCAGATCCTTCACTCCCTCACCGGCCGCGGTGATCGTTCCCGCGCACTCCGCGCCGAAGGGGATTGGCCCGCCGGGATAGACGCCGGCGGCGTTCATCACATCGCGGAAGTTCAATCCGGCGGCATTCACGCGAATTTCAACTTCGCCTGGTCGCGGCGAAATGCGCGGTCCTCCGCGCAACATCAGGTTGTCGAGATTGCCCGGCCGCGAGATGTCCAGGTGGAACGATTCGGCGTCTGGAAATTCCATCAGTACATTGGAAGAGATTTTTTGCGCGCGCGGGACGAGCCGGGCGACGTACCGCGTTCCGTTCCGGAAGGCGATTTCGCGCTCGGCACCCGAGAGAACCAGCTCTTCGGCCAGCGCTGAAATTTCCTCGGAGCCGCGCTCCGGATCCAGGTCGACGCGCGTGCAACCAAGTTCCGGGTGCTCCAGGTCAATCGACTTCGCCAATCCCCACAGAGGAGTCTGCGCCAACGAAATTTGTTTCGGTGTGTTTCCGGCGGCCTGCGCTCCGCGAGTAACGATCCACAGGCGCCGCATCGCGCCTTTGGCTTCGCGAATCATGGATTGGACAAATTGCAGCGTTTCGGCCCAGCGGCTCTCCGTATTCGCGACAGCGGTTGCGCCTGCCGAGAAGTCATCAAAATCGAGAGCGGCAACGTAAACGACGTTTGCGCTGCCGGCATTGGCCGCGAGTTTGTGAAATTCAGCGGGACTTACAATCGAACAGTTTTCTCCTAGCGACTCGAGATGCGTGGCCAGCGCGCGTCCCACGCCGCTGCGGTCCGCGATCACGAACCAGGGCGCCTGCCGCGTTGCGGTGGTATTCCGAGAGCTGGCATGATTTTTCGCGACCCAGGCAACGTCGTACAGCAGCTCGCCGGGGTTCTCGCGCGCCTCTCGGTCCGAGTCACCGGAAACGAGCTTCACGCGGAATCCGCGTATTTCGCCTAGGACCGAGCCGTCCTCGTCCAAGAGGCGAATGTCCGCCTCGAGAAAATCCTCGCCCGTGCTGCCTTTCGGGCGAACGACGCAATGGCCGTAGAGCCGCGACTCCGGCCGCGCCAGGAATCGCATGCCCGAAACCCCGACGGGCAGATACGTACGCTTCTTGCCGGGCTTTCCATTGCTCAACTCCGGGTGATCCGCCTGCAACGCCCCCGCGAGCACTTGCAGGCAAGCGTCGAGGAGCGCGGGATGAATCCACGTGGCGTCGGCTGGGGCCGCAGTCGCGCAGGCTTGAACGGCGGCGGGCGGGAGGCACACTTCTCCGAGGGCTTCGCGTTCGCCGCACCACAACTGGTGCACCCCCTGAAAGCTCGGCCCGTATTCCAAACCGGCGGCTTTCAGCGACGCATACAGGTCGCCCGGAGCGACGGTTCGCCCGCATCGCGCGCGGATTTCGTCCAGGCTGAATTGTTCCTCCGCGCACCGCGCCGAATCCGGGGCCTCGACGCGCATCTCGCCCGACGCGTGCAGCGTCCAACCCGCGCTTTCATGATTGCCATTCAGATTGTCGCTGGAACTGTAAATCTGAAACGAAGCGCTGCCGCCCGAAGCCGGCGAGGCGACCAGCTGCAGAATGCGCGAGCCCGAAGGGGGAAGAATCAGCGCCTCTTGAAATACGACGTTCGCCAAGGCGGCTGAGCCGGCGCCAAGAAGTTCCGTCACGGCCGCGCGCGCCATTTCCAAGTACGCAGCGGCCGGAAAAACCGCGGAGCCTTGCACGCGGTGATCGTTCAAATAGCGCGGCGAATCGATTCCGATTTTGCTTTGAAACTGCGGCATTGGCAGCGCCGAATTCACGCGCTCTCCGAGAAGGGCATGCGCCGGCTTCACCGATTTCTTCGCGCCGGGCTCAACGTACGGATCTTGCCAGCAGCGTTCCCGCTCGAAGGGATACGTCGGCAGAGGCAACTTTAGGGGCTGATAGGGCTTATCGAAGGCCTTCCAATCCACGGCAGCACCGTTAACGTACAATAAGGCAAGGCTCGCCAGCATGCTATGCCAGGCGCCGCGATCCGCATCCAGCGAGGGAAGGAAGGCGACCTTCGATCCACCATCATGGAAGTCCGCGAGTCCGGAAAAGCTGCCGGCCGGCCCGATTTGCAGAAAATGATCGTACCCCCGACTTGCGAGCGTCTCGATTCCCTCGCCGGCTCGCGCGGAGCGGGAAAGTTGCAGGCGCCAATAGGCTGCGTCCGGAATTTCTCCAGGGGACAAAAGCTGGCCGGTAATGCTGGAGACAAACGGCACGCGCAGCGATTCGAACTTCAAGGCGACCGTCGTTTGTTCGAATTCCTCGTGCATGCGATCCAGTTCGCCGTTTTGCGCCGCAAGTTGCAAAATCCGGGCGCGCTCAACAATCAGCTTGAGAGCGTCTTCGCAAGTGATCACGCCGGAGACGACGGCGGCCGCGTATTCCCCGACGCCTTCACCGAGCACGGCGTCGGACTGGACGCCCCAGGAACGCCACAGCTCGGCCACGGCAAACTCAACGGCGAAAAGTGCGGCGTCACGTCGCTCCGCGCTTGTTTGGCCTAACGAGTTTGCGGCGAAGAGCGGCTCGCTCCCGCCTTGGTCGAAGATTCGCGAGCAACGATCAACGGCGGCGCGAAACACGGGTTCGGCGCGGAACACCTCGAACGCGGCAAGGGCGCTTGAATCCACCTCGCCGCCAAACAGAAATGCGACGCGCGGCCCGTCCTTTTTTGTGGAGTGCCCCGTGAAGATTCTGACGGCCGAATCACCCGCAGGCTGACCCGCCGCCACGGCTGCGAGCCCTCCGCGCAACTGCTCTCTCGTTTCCGCGACCACGGCCACGCGGCGCGCGAAGTGCGACCGGCCGGCATTCGCACTGAAACTAGCGTCCGCGGGAGCATCGCCGGGATGCTGCGCGAGATGTTTCTCAAATCGGGCGGCCAAGTTTTTGACCGCAGTCTCCGTGCGGGCCGAGAGCGTAAGGATATGGCAGGGGCGGATCGGCGATCCTTCAGGGCGCAAAACGGCCGGCGCTTCTTCGACGACGATGTGCGCGTTTGTGCCGCCGAATCCGAAACTGCTGATGCCCGCGATGCGCGGCGTAGTACGGGGCCAGGGCTGCGGTGCAGCGGCGATCGCGAGGCGCGTTCCCGCAAGCGAGATGCGCGGACTGAGTTTCTCGAAGTGGAGCTGTCCGGGAATTTCGCCGTGCTGCAGGCAGCCTATGACTTTGGCGAGGCTGGCCATTCCGGAAGCGTTCTCCGCGTGGCCGATGTTGGCTTTCACGGAGCCCACCACCAAGGGCGGCTCTCCCGGATTGACTCCGCCCAGCACTGCTTTCACAGCTTCGACCTCAATCGGATCGCCGATGGAAGTGCCGGTGCCGTGCGCTTCGAGGTACGTCACCTCTCCTGGCGCAACGCCAGCCTTCGCCAGCGCCTCACGGATCACGGCTTGCTGGGCGGACGCATTGGGAGCAGCGATACCGGCTGTGCGGCCGTCCTGGTTGACCGCCGATCCCCGAATCAGCGCGAAAATGTGATCGCGATCGCGCAGCGCGGTGGAAAGGCGCTTGAGGATGACGGCGCCCGCGCCCTCGGCGCGCACGTATCCGTCGGCTTTCGCGTCGAATGTTTTGCAGCGGCCGTCGGCGGCCATCATGCGCGCGTGCGAAAAGGCAATCGTGACTTCGGGCGACAAAATCAAATTCACGCCCGCTGAGATCGCCAGATCGGATTCCGAAACGCGCAGGCTCTCGCACGCCATATGAATCGCGACGAGCGACGACGAACACGCGGTATCGATCGCCATGCTGGGCCCGCGCAAATCGAGCAGGTACGAGATGCGATTCGCCGCGATGCTGTGCGCATTGCCCGTGCCGAGATATGCGTTGATGATTTTAAAGTGATCCGCGTAGTTGAGAAGAACATTCGTGTAATCGAATCCGCCGATGCCAACGAACACGCCCGTGCGCGTGCCGGCAAGCTTGTCCGGGGGCTGCCCGGCGTTTTCGAGGGCTTCCCACGTTACTTCAAGGAGAACGCGCTGCTGCGGATCCATCGCGGCGGCTTCGCGCGGCGAGATGCCGAAGAAATGGGGGTCGAAGCGATCGACGCCGGCGAGGAAGCCGCCCCAGCGCGTGCTCATTCTGGCCAGCGTTCCGGGAAGCGGATCGTAAAACTTGTCGATGTTCCAGCGTTCACGCGGGATTTCAGAAATTGCATCCACGCCGTTTCGTACGAGCGTCCAGAATTCGTCGAGTCCCGAGGCGCCTGGGAATCGGCACCCCATGCCAACGATCGCGATCGGCTCGGTGCGAGCTGCGTCGCGAGAAATTTCCTGACCGTGCTCGCGATTCCCGTTGCCGTTCGCGTCGCCCGCGAGGCGATGAGAATACGATTGGGTGCTGAGGTAATCCCAGACGAGGCCGCTGCGCGGTCGGCTCGCGTCCTTCCGCTTCGCATCCTTCCGGCCTTCGGGATCGCGCCATTCGTGAACAACGTCGAGCGCGCCGGCTAGAAACGCTTCGCGGCAGGCGTAGCGCTGAATTTTCCCGCTGGAGGTTCGCGGAATACTTCGCGGAGCGATGAGGACGATGGCGTCCGGATAAACTTCGTGCGATTCGATGAGGGCGCGGCGCATCGCGGCGGCCGCGTTTTCGCTCGGGACGGAAGCGCGGTCGGTCACTTCCTGAACGACGATCAAGCGCTCGGCGCCGTCGGCGTCAATGGAAAACGCTGCGCCCGCGGAGGGTCGCAGCGCGCGATGGCTGCGCTCGACGGTATATTCCAGATCCTGGGGATAATGGTTCGAGCCACGGATAATGATGAGGTCCTTGAGCCGCCCCGTGATGAACAGCCTCCCGCGGTCGAAAAATCCGAGGTCGCCGGTTCGAAGAAACGGCCCTTCGCCCGAAGCTAGATACGCGCCGAAAACTTGCCGCGTGTCTTCCGGCTTTCGCCAGTAGCCCGCCGCCACGCTGGGTCCGCAGATCCAGATCTCGCCCACACGATCGGGGGCGCACGGCGTATTCGTGTCCGGATCGATGATCGTGACCCGCATTTCGGGCGCGACTCCGCCGCAACCGGCGAGCGCCCGGCTGCCTGCGGCGCCCGGTCCCGCCGGACGAACCCGGTTGCGCTGCAATTCCGTACCGTCTACATCCGCAACGAAGGGCGCGCCGCCATCCGAGTGGCCCGAAACGATCAGTGTCGCTTCGGCAAGTCCGTAGGCGGGCCGGAACGCATCTTCGCGGAATCCGCACGGGCCGAACGCATCGGCAAATTCGGCGAGCGTCGCGGGGCGAACCGGTTCTGCGCCGCACAGCGCCACTTTCACGCTCGAGAGGTCGAGCGAGGCGCGTTCCTCTTCGGAAACTTTTCGCGCGCAAGTCTCATAGGCGAAATTCGGCGCGACCATGGTCGTCGCGCGATAGCGCGATACCGCCGCGAGCCATCGAACCGGATTCTGCAGAAAGGATGACGGCGGCATCACGATCATCTCGCCGCCCGCGTAGATCGGCTGGAGCAAGCCGCCGATCAGACCCATGTCATGGAAGTGCGGCAGCCAGGTGACGCCAATCGATTCCGCGGAAAACTCGAATACCTCGCGAAGGCACGCCAGGTTATTCAGCAGATTGCCATGCGTCACCATGACGCCGCGGGGCGCGGCCGTCGAGCCCGAGGTGTATTGCAGGAACGCGAGCGTGTCAGGATTCGCGCTGAAACTGCCCGAAGCGTCCGGCGCCGCAGCGGGGACCTCGTCTGTCGCGAGCCACTCCAAATTCTTGAGAGCCGGCGCGCGCTTGAACAAATCGTCGGCCTGACGCTTCAGCTTGCCGGTCGTGAAGACGAATTTCGCTTCTGAATCCGCCGCAATGGCTAAAAGACGCGGCAGTTGCCGGTGCAGCCGCGCCGGAAAAACCGGCACGGCGATAACCCCCGCGTACAAGCAGCCCCAAAACGCGGCGGCAAATTCAGGTCCTGCCGGGTAGTAGAGCAGCGCCCGTTCACCGGCGGCGGCAAGCGGCGCAAGCGTAGCCGCGACGGCGCGGGCGCGGGAGTCCAATTCCGAATACGTGAGGCTGGATTCTTCGTGCTCGCCGTCGGGAAGGTAGCGGAAGAGTGTGCGCGGTCCATGCTCCGCCGCACGCGCGCGCAGCAATTCATTCAAGTTCGCGAACGGCTCGCCGGGACCCGATGGAAATGTGGCCAACGCTTGCTTCTCCCAAAATCCGGTGAATACACAAGAGGTACGCGGGCGGTGGAGCGCGATCCGTCACATCCACGCTTCCCCGGGCCCTGCTACTTTTTCGTTTCCAGCGCCTCCGGAGTGAACGCCCCTCCGTCCAGTCCGGTGTTGAGATGAACCTCGTCGATCGTCAGGACTGACTTCGTGCCCTCAAGGATCGAGTGCATCTCCGTCTTCCGCGCTCCCCAAATCCCGGACACCTTGCGCAATCCGCTGGCATGCATCTCGCGGACCTTGCGCCCGTCCTGACCGTACATCTCTGCATGCAGAATGCAGGGTACATCCTGAGCGACCCAGTAATAAATATATTTGTATTGGGAGCGATCCGGGGCCACAGGGGTGGCCAGAACCTTATAGGTCATGTGGTTCTCGATCGTATCCTCGGCGGGCAGCGGCTGATAGGTGAAATCGTCAAGGGAGTGGTCGGCGATATCTTCGTAGGTGAAATCGCTGTCGGCGAAGCGCTCGGAGCGCTCGCGCGGCGCGACGCTTCGAACGCGTTCGGTGGCGGGCGTGTAGATCCATTGCTGGGGAGGCTGGCCCGGCTGGTCGACGGAAAGCAGCGCGACACCCCGAAGCTCCGGCGGATCGGTGAACCGGAGCAAGATCTTCCCATTGCCGAATGAACCGAGGCGAAGGAGCTGGAATTTCTTTCGCACGGAATGGCCGTCCATGTCCGTCACATCAAGGGTGGCGCGCAGCGTGGCGTCGCGGCTGGTGTCCTGTTGGTAGACGCCGGCCACGATTGCCTTGGCGTCAAATTCGGCGAAAGCCGGGTGCAAGCCTTGCGTGAAAGACACCGCGCACGCGAGGGCCGCGGAAACGAGGATGGTCCAGCGACGGCTTGGCCGGCACAAACGGATTGGGGCGGCGCTACTCATAGCCGATCGCCTCGATCACCTGCATGCGCGCCGCGTTCCGTGCCGGCCACCAGCCCGCGGCGAGCGATACGGCGGTCACCGCCGGCAAGGAAAGGAGCACAAACTCCCACGGGTAATGAAACGGCACGGAATACCCGACCAGCACCACCGAAACGGTGTGCGACATGAACACCGTGTTCAGGACCCCGGCGATCGAGCCGACGATCACGCCGACGATAGCCACGGCCACGGCCTCGAGCAGCACCAGCTTCTTGATTTGCGATCGCAGGCCGCCGATCGCGCGCACGATTCCGATTTCGCGCCGCCGCTCGGAGACGGAAATGAGCAGCGTGTTGACGATGCCGAGAATCGCGATCAGGACGGCGACGATCAACTGCATGTAGTTGAGCGTGAAAAATTGATCGACGAGGCTCGATATCCAGCGCTTGAACTCCGCGTTCGTGTACACAAACGCGTGGAAGTTGCCGGCCGTGAGCCGCTCGATATCGCCCTTCATCGTGAGCTGATCGATACCGGGTTGGAGATCGACATCGACGAAATCCACCGCATCGTCGTTCCAGTATTTCTTGTACAGCGCGCGATCCATGAAAATGGTGCCCTTTTCCGACCGGTAGTCGTCGAGAAAGCCCAGAATCGGCAGGATCAGCGGCCCGTTCGGCGATTCGAGGGTAAGCGCCGCGCCCACGCCCGTTCCCCAGCGAGTGGCAAAATTTCTGGACACCAGCACGCCGTCGCCTTGCGTCAGCTTGTCGCGAACCGATCGCGGGTCTGCGTCCTCGATGGCGTTGAGCGAGCGCGCCAGAAAGCCGTCCATTTCGATCGCGTTCACGGCGGCGGTGTCTCCCCGGTAGGGAATTGCCGTGAAGCGAGCATTTTCGACCCGGTTCACTCCAGGCAGGGCGGCGATCTGCCTGCTCAAATCCTCAGTGAAATGGTAACTGGTGGAGCGCAACATCGTGGACGTGGCCACGAACAAATCGGCGTTTAGCACCTGGTTCATCCAGCGGTCGATCATCCGGCGATAGCTCTGGATGTAGGAGGCGGTGGAAAAAACGAACATCAGTCCCACCATCAGCGCGCCCACCGTCGCGGCGGATCGGCGAGGGGTCTGGATCATGGCGTCCACCGCGAGGGCGCCTTCGGATCCCCCAAGCCAGTTCAGCATGGGCCGCAGCATATGTGCCGACCACAACACAAGTTTGGGCAACACCATCGTAAGGCCAAGCAGCACGATCGTGGCAAAGGCGAATTGGATCGGCAACCCGAGGCTGCGCGGAGTCCAGTAGGTCAGAGCCGCGCCGCCGGCGATCAGTAGGAGCCCGCCGCCAATTCGCTTCCAGCCCAGTACCGATTCGCGATGGCGCGCCTCGATATTGTGCAACGCCATCGCCGGGTCCAGGGACGACGCTCCCTGCGCCGGATACCACGCACCAATGAGCGACGCGACGACGCCCAACCCGAATGCGAGGGCGCATAAATTGAAATGAAGGGTCGCAGGCGCCGCCGTTGCCACAACGCCGTAGACCGCCGCGACCATTCCGCGCATCACGCGATTAGCCGCCGAAGCGAGAAAGAAACCGGCGAAGATGCCGACGAGCGAGCCGATCGCGCCCATCAGGAGCGCTTCGCATAAAAACATCCGGGTGACGTTCCCCTGCTCGACGCCGACGGCGCGCAGGATGCCAATTTCCTTCCAGCGCTGATTCACCGCGATCGTGAATGAATTGAAGATGATGTAGACACCCACGAGCAGCGCCACGAAACTGGTGATCAGGATCCCCACGCGCATCGCGGTGACGGCGTTTTCAAGCTCCTGACCGCGGACTTCGGGCCGATCGACTTGCACCCCGGCTGGAAGCTCGCCGCGCAGCCGCTGCTGCAGCACTTCCACGGGGACGCTCGCGGCATTCAGCAAGTCGATCCGGTCGAATTTGCGCCCTCGGTGAAAAACAACCTGGGCCGAGTAGATGTCCATCACGGCAATGTTGCCACCAAAAATCTGGCCCACGCCGGCAGGCTTGAAGGTGCCCTGAACCGTGAACTCTTTCTTTCCATCCGAGGCAAAAAGTGGAAGCTTGTCGCCGACTTTCAGTCCGTGCCGCTCGGCAAACAATCGCGAAAGCAGAATCGAATTCGGTTGGGCGAGGAAAACGAGCGGATCGGATATCTGTGTTTGCGCGCGGTCGAACTGGTAGTCGCGAAGTTGCTGGTCGCCCGTCGTGTCAACTCCGAGGACCATCAGCGCGCCTTCGTCCGAGTACGGAGTCTGCACGATCGTCTCGATCACCGGCTCGGCGAGTTGCACGCCGGGCGTGGCGCGAACGGTGCCCAGCACTTTTTCGGAAAATCCGGATTCACCCGCGGAAATCTCCAGCGTTGCCTTGCCCGCCAGCTTCTCCACCGTTCCGCGCAGGGAGTCGAGCAAAGTGGCGTTGCCCGTGCGTATGGCAAAGAAGACGGCTACGCCGAGGGCGATGCCGAGCGTCGTCAGCGCGACGCGCAGCCGGTGCACGCGCCATTGCTTGAACGTAACGAGCCAGAGCGCGCCGAACACTAGGGTTCCCCCGCTGGCGAAGCGGCGACGCGCCCGGTCCGCACTTCCTTGAGGAATTGCCCGTCGCGAAGCGTCAGAATCCGGTCGCAGAAGGCCGCGGCCAGATCGTTGTGCGTAACCAGAAGAATCGTGTTGTTGAATTCGCGGTGCAGATCGTCGAGCAGGCGCAGAATCTCCTCGCCGGTGGCGGAATCGAGATTCCCGGTAGGCTCATCACCCAGCAAGATCGGCGGGCGAAAAATAAGCGCGCGCGCGATGGCTACGCGCTGGCGCTCGCCGCCGGAAAGCTCGTCCGGGCGATGATGCGCCCGCGTTCTCAATCCGACGCGTTCCAGCATGGCCACTGCGCGCGCTCCCGCGTCATGGGCGCACAATCCCTGTAGGCGTAACGGGAGTGCGGCATTCTCGATCGCGGTCAGCGTCGGAAGCAGGTTGAAAGTCTGAAAAATCATGCCGATTTTTTCGCGCCGCAGGCGGGTGCGACGATCGTCGTCGAGGGCCGCGAGCTCGATGCCCTCGATCGTGATCGAGCCGGAGGTGGGCTGGTCCAAACCGCAGATCAGGTTGAGGAGCGTGGATTTGCCGGACCCGGACGGCCCCATGACGGCGACGCGCTCGCCTTGCTCGACAGTCAAACTCAAGCTGTGCAAGGCTTGCACCAACCCGGTTGTTCCATAGTTCTTGGAGACGTTAGTGAGCTGGATCATGATGGCAACCGCGAACATCCGGCTATGGCAGGGCGGTAGCTCAAGCGGAGTTCGATTTTACCGCAGGGCGGGACAACCGCGAAGGCTAATTTCATCGCCACGAAATTTTATTACTAATTGACGCGGAACAATGACCTATGGTCCCTTACAGGGTAAGACTACTCGCCCGGATTAGAATTTTCAAAGGAAGCCATCCGGGTAACCCTTTGCGAAAGCGTGCGCAACCTGATACTGGGTGGCGGACCGAATTCGAGTAAACATCTACTGTAACCATTCTATATTGTCGGACACGCGCCCACACTCGCGGCGGCGAAGAAGATCTCTTAGGAAGACGAAACAACAAGCGCGCGACCCGTTCCCTTTCAGTTGAGGTTGCTCGCCTCATTCCGATCTTTCAGATTGCTCCAGGCCGCCGCACTAAGACGTCGGGAATGGAATCAGCAAGATCGCCAGGGAGTTCGTATTGAAATTGTGTCGCATCGGAAGCTCGGATGCCTCGATCCCGCTTTGCGGAGCTTTGCTGTTCGTCACGCTCTTGGGCGCGACGTTCTGTTTCGCTCAGCGGCCCGATGCACCTGTGGCCGCGGGTTCGTCATCGATCGCGGGTAAAGTCACAGCCGCAGCGGGAGAAGGCCGAAACAATCCGCTTTCGGGAGTCACGGTTAAGCTGACAGCGGCAACCCCGAATTCGGCGGTCCAGACCGCCGTCGCGGATTCCGAAGGCCGCTACGAATTCACGCGTCTGCCCGCTGGAAAATACACGCTGGAAGCAGCGGCGGAAGGCTTTCAATCCTGGACGTCGGCGGTCACGCTTTCCTCCGGTCAGTCCCTTCCTGAGAATATCGCCCTGCAGATCAGTTCCGTCGAGGAGAAGATCGAAGTGCAGGGAGAAGCGACGGAAATCGCGACGGAGAGCGTGAGCGCGACGGCCACCGTGACCGACCAGCAACTCGAGGAGCTGCCCCTTCGCACCGAAAAATTCACCGAGGCGTTGGCCATTTCTCCGAGTGCCATTCGAACGCAGGAGGGCAGGCTCAACTTCAACGGCCAGGCGGAGAGCCAGGGAATGCTCCTGGTGGATTCCGCGGAAAACGTCGATCCGGTTTCGGGCAGCTTTTCGATTCCGGTCCCCGTGAATGCCATTCAAAACATCCAGGTCTTCAGCACGCCGGACAGCGCTGCTTACGGCGGATTTTCCGGCGGCTTGACCCGGATCGACATCAAGCCTCCCGGGCCCGGATGGAATTACAAACTGTTGGATATAGTTCCGTCATTTCGGGGAAAGAACGATCACTTGATCGGGCTTCTGAACATGACGCCCGGCGTCGAGGTTGGTGGGCCGCTCATCAAGGACAAACTCAATTTTTCCGAGAACATAACCTACGAGTTTCGCAAGGATCCGGTGCACGGGTTGTCATGGCCGGTGAATGAGACGATGACGTACAGCCTGGTGTCATTCACGCAATTTCAATGGACGTTTTCGGCGAAGCACATCCTGAACGTGAATTTGAATGTCTTTCCGTCGACCATCCTGTACGCCGATATCGATTCTCTGATCCCGCAAACGGCTTCGGCCAGCTTTCGGCGGCGGGGCGCATCGGTCGGTGTTTCGGATAACTATCAGTTCGATTCCGGAACGATGCTTACGACGCTGATCCGTTACACGAATTTCTACACCTACCAACACGGCCAGGGCTCGGAAGACATGACCATGAATCCCGAAGGCTGGGGCGGCAATTACTTCAACACGTTCGAGGATAATGCCAACCAGCTCGAAGCGCTGCCCGTTTTGCAACTGCCTGCGAAATCCTTCTACGGCAACCATCAGCTGCAAGTCGGCGCGGATGTTCTCTACCGGTCGTTCACGGGCAGCAGCGTCTCGCGGCCGATCGAAATCTTGCCGGAGGGCTGCACGTTGGTCCTGCTTCAATCCAACGCCTGCGTGGCCGATGAGCAGATCGCGTTCGCAGGCCTAGGAGCGCTGCAGGGAAGCGATACGGAAGCTTCGGGATTCGTCGAGGATCACTGGGCGCCGGTCAAATCGCTGGCGCTGACCGTCGGCGGGCGTTTGACCCACCAATCGATCGGGCGGAACGCCGCGTTTGCTCCAAGAGGGGGCCTGGCGTATTCATTGCCAAATGGAAAGGTGGTGATGCGCGCGGGAGTCGGTTTGATTTTCGGGCATGTCCCGCTGCTGGCCGCCGACTTCACCGGGTATCAGAATCGAGTGATTACGTCCCCTGGGAGCCCGCCGATCACGCTGCAGAACGTCTATGCCGCGCCGGGAGCGACGGCCGTTTCCGGGACATTCATGGATCACAATAGCAGCACGCGCACGTTCACCTGGAACGTCGAGGCGGAGGTTCCGCTGCGGCGCAATTTGAGTTTCCGGGCCGGTTATTTTGAAACGCACACGATCAATCTGTTCGTTCTAAATCCGATCCTTCCGACGTCTGGAACGTCGGGATTTCTTGCGCTGCAAAATTTAGGCTCCTCGAGTTATCGGCAAGCCCAGATCACGGCCCGCTACCGGCTGAAGGAACGAAACGAAATCAATATTTCCTACGCATGGAGCCGGGCGCGCGGCGACCTGAACACGCTCTCCGAGACGTTCCTTCCCGTCCAGGCGCCCGTCATCCGGCCGAATATTTACGGAGTCATGCCCTCCGACATTCCCAACCGCGTGCTGGTCTGGGGGTACGTCACCCTGCCGAAGAAGTTTGTCTTTAGCCCGGTGGCAGAGATTCACACCGGGTTTCCCTATTCCAACTTGGATCCCTTGCAGAACTATGTCGGGACGCCGAACAGCCTGCGCTTCCCGATTTATTTTTCGCTGGACGTGAAACTCTCGCGGGAGTTTACCGTCCGCAATCCGTTCAAGGAAAACTCGAAGAGGAGGAAAATCAGCATCGGGGTATTTTCCCTGGACGTGACCAATCGGCTCAACCCGCGCGACGTCTTCAATATTCACACTTCCCCTGTGTTTGGGCAGTTTGACGGCTTTCAGCGGCGGCTCACCGGCCTCGAGATCAATCTCACAGAGTAAAAATGAGTTTGGATGCGCTCGGCGGTTTCGCGGCGGGCTAGTTCGGCGGGCGGGTGAGCGCGAGAGAGCTTGCCGAGGGACCGGGATCGCCCGGCTTCAGCGCGCGGGCAGCCAGGATTTCATAGTTCTGATATTTGATGGTGAGGACGGCGCGGCCGCCCCCGCGAATGGCGGAAACGGATTGATTTTCCGAGGGGAGCCAGAAGTCGCCGATCTTGATGTATGAGTGGTGTATGTCGGTTTTCTTGATCCAGAAGGACGGATTCTTGGAGGGCTCAACCTCGATGCGGCACACCGCGAAGTCCCTGCCGTCCACCCAGACTTTTCCACGATACAGAAGCTTGCTGGGAACTTTCGGCTCGACCGCCACCATGTAGGAACAATTATCGGGGGCTTGCTGCCGCTCGAGGCCGCTGAAATCGTAGTTGTTGGAATTCAAAGCGACGTGCTCGCGATTCTGGTCCCCTTCCTGCTCCGCATCCAGCAGGCGCTTCAGGACGCGGTCGATCATCCACTGGCTGCCGCTCTGGGAAACAATCTTGAATTGTTTTGTGGCGGGCGCGTCATAGGTCATATCCACGACCATCTCGGCGTGGAACGACGTGGGGAAGCCCGTGTAGACGAGCGTGTAGGTTCGCCGGCCCTGGTATTTCTGCAATGCGTCGGCGCGCTCGGTGTTTTTCTCAACCAGCTTGTCGAGCAACTCAGGAAGATTCAAGCGAGGCTCGACGATTCCTCGCGGAGCCGAGGCTTGGGCTCGCCCAAGCGCCGGCCAAACGGCGAGCGCCAGAACGCAGAGGAGCGCCATCAACGGGCGGGCAGCATGTTTGCCGTGAGTCATGGGAATTGGGGCCTCTCCGATAGGCGGTGTCGCGGGTCAGTTTCGGTCAGGTGTTGACGATCTTTCCGGCGCTATCCAGCAGGATGCTTTCGACCGCGGTTGCGGTGTGCGCGAAGCGTTCGTAAGCCGCATACATGCCCGCAAAAATCTCAGCCCAGGAGCCGATAGAGAGTGCGCGCCGGCGGGCTTCAATGCGCATGGATTCGAGCAGATCGGGTTGGGACATCCACTTTGCGAGCAGGGGAGCAAATTCGTCGAACCCGCTCGCGACGAAGCCGGACTTGCCGTGCTGCACGGTGAATTTGGGGCCGCCGCTGGACGAAACCACCGCGGGCACTCCGGAGGCAAGCGCTTCGAGAACGGCCAGGCCGAACGTGTCGGTCTCCGACGGGAATGCGAATGCGTCCATGTTCGCAAAAGCGCGGGAAAGATCCTCTCCGGTGAGCCACCCGGCGAACTCCGCGTGACTCATGTTGTCCCGCAGCCACTGTTCCTCGGAGCCTTTTCCGATCAGCACAATGCGAAAATCGCGATGACCCGCGGCTAGGAGGTCTTTCTCGAGCTGCGCGAAGAAGCGCACATTTTTCTCCGGCGTGAGGCGGCCGACGTAGCCGATGCGGAACGGCCCGCCGGTCCGGTCGCGCAGTTCCGGGCGAAACACGTTCGTATTCACGCTGTGCGACATCAGAAAGCAGGGCCTTCGCGTCGCCTTTGCGAGCTGCTCGACCAGTTCCGAATTCGGGGCGAAGAGCAGGCGCGGAATCCTGTAATACTGCGTGGCCAAATAGAACGTGCCCATTTCGGCACCGCGCGCCAGCGAAGCGGACCAATTGGCGGGCCAGGAAGACAGCAGTTTCAAGACGCGCCGGCGGGCAAACTGATGCAGGTTCGTTTGCCAGGATCCAGCCACCGTGATGCCCATGTTGTGGCCGAGAACCGCGCCCAGGATTCCAACATCGCTCGGCCCGGTGATGTGAATCACGTGCGGGTCGAACTCGCGCAAGAGCCGCGCAACCTTCGCGTAGTGCCTCAAAAACAGGAGGTCGAACTCGTGGTGGCCGTCGAGGGGAAATTTGGCGCGTCCGCGGCGCAGTTGGACGCGCGTCACGGAGCCGTCCACCGACACTTCGTTCCCCGGCCCGGCATGCACGAGGAGAAACTCGAAGCCGTTTTCCCGCGCGAACGCGGCAAACTGGCGGCTAGTGTTCGCCACGCCGTCAATTTCGCTGTACGTGCAGGGAAACAGCGCTACCCTGAGATTTTCGCGCGTCACGCGATGACCTCGTGAGGAGCCTCCGAAGGCTGCCGCAATTCCGATTTCCCGCCGAATGTATATTTCAAAGCGTGCCGCACGGGCGCGTTTTCCACGGTGCGAATCACCCAAAAGATTTTCCCGAGAAACGCGGGCGGGGCCTTCCACAGTGCGGCCAGCGGGCGGTGGAATCCGGTGTAGCGATCGATGTGGAAAACGCGCTCATCCCAACTGCGCGAGCCGACCGGATGGTCCGGGTAGTGGCGGATCACATCGATCACAGTTTGCACGAAGCGAATGCCCAGCGGTTCGGCGTATTGCGGCATGAAGACGACGTGGCTTAGCTGATCGTTCCGAACTTCGCTGATGAATTCGCCAAAGCTGGTCGCCTGCGTCAGATTCAGCGCGCCGCTCGGTTCGCACCCGTGGCGGTCACCTCCGGAAATGAGGGGGCGTCCCCACACGGCCGCGAGTTGCACGACGGCTCTGTTTTCCGGCCATCCCCGCATCGCGTTCAACTCGAACGCGTGAAGATATTTATTGAAGCCGTGCAGGAAACGGTCAAGAATCGGCAGAAACGACGTCCGGCCCGTGTCTCGCTGATCCCACAACGGGTGGTTGAAGACGATCAAAACGTCCGGCGTCTCGTGAAGCCCGCAGAGAAGTTCCGCGAGCCGTGGCGTGGCCGGATTGCGCGTGTACTCGGCCAGATCGTCCATGATCAAGTGCGCGCGGCTTTCCGGCAGGTTGTGAATCCCCAGATGAAACACCGCGCCCTCGTACGGAATGCTCCATTCGACGGCAAACGGGACGTTCACGGCGTCCGGCATTTGTCTTAGCACGCTGGGCGCGCCGATGCTGTCATGGTCGGTGAGCGAAACCAGGCTCATCAAACCCAGATCGGTCTCAATTTGGCTGCTTTCGAGCTCAAAGGCCAGCTTGGGCGGGAGGGGCGGCGTCCAATAGGCCTGGGAAAAATCGATGTGGTGGCGGCGCGACTTCTTGCACTGCTCTTTCAACGCCCAGCTTAACGCGGGCCACTTTTCTGCGAATTCCGGGATGAAGAGCAGGCTCTCTTTGGACTGGTTCGTGTGACTGTGCAGGGAAACCGCCGTTCGGTACCTGCCGGCGATATCGGGTTGCTTCCAGAGGCAAGAAATTTGTGATTGGGGCAAAGGACTCTGTCCAAGTGGATTTGGTTTGTAGTCTTTGTTTCTTATCTTTTCGGCCTGTCTAGGATGTCAAAATCCAAGACCGCACTCCAGTAATCTGTCTGTCCGAATTTCCAGGCTGGCAATAACCGCGCCCGTCCGGGCGAGATGTTACTTCTGTTCGATGCAAAATCCGGGGTCCGCGGCCGGTAAAAGGGGAAAAGCGCCCGGCGAGACCGCGATCTGAACGCCTCTCACCGGATCCTCAATCTGCCCGTTTGACAATCACCGGGCACTAGCGCTGCGGCTGTCCTGACATCGGCATCGTAGCCGGAGGCGCGGCCGGGGCTTGGGCCAGGGGAGGCTGCGGCCCGAGCACCTTCTGAAGCGCCTGATAAGCGCATTGCTCGTCGGCGTTGCCGCCGCCGACGCCAATGGCGCCAATCAATTGGTTATCCACGACGATCGGAAGGCCCCCGGAAACGAAGTAGTAGGACAGGCCTTCTTCCTTGCCAAGATCGAGACGGATCAGGCGGCCGTCCACCGTGTTAAAGCGCTGCGCCACGGTCGCAGAAGACGACCGCGCGTACAGCGCCGTCTTGGCCTTCATCAAACCCGTTTCGGCGCCGATCGGCAGAACGCCGTCCATTTGGTGCGAGTCGACAATCTGGCCGGTGGGCGAGAGCACGAACACGGCGATGCTCCCGTTGCCGGGCTGCGCCTTTTGCCAATCGACGCAGGCGTCGACGATTGCGCGCGCGGTGTCCGCGTTGATGACGGCTTTCATCAGCGTTCGCTTGGCGACGTCGTCCGATACGGTCACCTTGTTGAACGGCGCGGGCGTGGACCCCTGCGCCCACGCGCTCCTGCTCATCAACGAAAACGCCACCACGACCGCCGCCACCATCACTCCCGAGCGAAGCAATCTTTGTTGTCTCCTCATGTCGTATGCCCCCTTGTCTCCTCAAGACGTGCTTTTCTCCGCGCGCGTTACACTCGCACTGCGCGATGCGAGCAAGTTTTTTAACGGTTTTGCTTCGGGTTTTCGGGCATTCCGACTGTACACCCGATGGCGCCATGACGCAAAGCGCCACCGGGGTTTCGCGGCCGCGATACAGGCGAGAAGTGAGCCCGTGCGTAACGGAGACGTTATTTGCCGATCTCCAAGAGCTCAAATGTGGTCGGGTCCGGCTTCGGGCGCGGATTCGGATTTTTGGCTGTGGGCGGCACGGGATCGTTCTTTTCCGTGCCGATCGCGAAGATGTGATGGGTCTTGGAATCGAGAGCCAAGGTCCGCGCGCCGTAGATTGTTTTCACGTTCGCCACCAGGCTGATTTTGTCGGGCGAATCCGCATGGAAGATGTAAGTCGCGCCGGTCTTACCGTCGCCGCTGTCGCGGCAGGTCGCGAACACGTTTCCGGTGTCAGGATCGAAGACGTCTCCGTCCACGCCGATGGCGATGGGCTTCGAGTCGACCACTTTGCCGTTATCGGCGTTCATGACGATCAGCACGCCCGGGGCTGTGCCGCCCTTGCCGCGGCAGCCGACGTACAGTCGCCGGTTGGCCTTGTCCATCGCCATGCCCACGGGAGCATCGCAGCCCGGAGTCGGGTATTTGTTCTTGATCGTGAGAGCTTTCGCGTCATATTCGATCACTTGTCCCTTGTCCTCGTAATCCTGGAAGATGCTTCCCTTGCCGTCCGCCGCCGCGGCCTCCGGATTGGCGTTGAACGGCATGGCGCCGACCACTTTTGCGGTGGCGGCATCGACCACGGTCAGGTTCATGCCGTCGCCGTTGTTCACGTAAACGCGCTTGGTGAACGGATCGTAGATCAACGAATCCGTGTCGACGCTGTTCGACTTTATCGACGACGTGAGCATCAGCGTCTTCAAATCGAACACGTAGACCGTGCCTTCTTCCTCGGTCTTGTTGCCGGTCACAAAACCGCGGTTGAACTCGGACGCCACGGCCACGCCATGCAGCCCGTTCATTCCCTGGATGTCGCCGACAAGCTTCCCGGAATCGGCGTCCACCACCATGATGTGCGTGCTGCGTGGAATGTAGACGCGCCGGGCGGCCGAATCGACCGTCACGTAGTCCCAGCCACCTTGGCCTCCGAGATGCAGGCTGCGGAGGACTCGATAGCCCGAATCCTGCGGCGCGGCGTGAAACACCGTGGGTGAAACCAATAGAATCGCAAAAGCGAAAATGCAGGCCCAACACAACATAGAGACAAACCGGCGAGCTGACATAGCCGCCTCCTGTTTTTTTGTTTTACTCCGTCTTTGATTTCAGACTTGGGCAATGATGCACTGATTTGCCGGAAAAACAACAAGAATCCTAAAGTGCAAGAGGCGCCGCGGCTGGAATCGCGGTTGACACCGGGCTAACGGGCCTGATACAGACGCTGGAAGCAATTGTCGGCTCGTTGCGGGCGTGCGCCCGGCGAACGACTCACCTTTTAAGAAAGTGGTGCGCCCGTGACTCTTCCCGTTGAACGCGCGAAATATTCCGCGATCGTCGACCGGCCCAAGCTGCGGCTGCCGGGCGGCGAGCGGATTGTGATCTGGACGATCGTGAACGTGGAGGTATGGGACATCGCGCGGCCCATGCCCCGGCAAGTCCTCGTGCCCCCCACGGGAGTCACCACGCTGCCCGACGTGCCCAACTGGAGCTGGCACGAGTACGGGATGCGCGTGGGTTTCTGGCGCTTTCACGCGCTGTACGAGCGCCTGAAGATTCGCCCGTCGCTTTCGATCAACGCGCGCGTGTGCATCGACTATCCGCGCATCGCCCAGGCCTGCAAGGATTCGGGATGGGAGTTCATGGGCCACAGCTTCGATCAGCGCCCCATGCATGGAGAACCTGACGCCGCCGCGATGATCGAGCGCACCGTGAAAACGATACAGGCATTCACCGACAAGCCGCCCATCGGATGGATGGGCCCCGGCCTCACCGAGACGTACGACACACCGGACCAACTCAAGGCCGCGGGGATTAAGTACATCTGCGATTGGGTTTGGGACGATGAGCCGGCCGAGATTGCAACCAAGCACGGGCCGCTGTTCACGTTGCCCTACTCACTCGATACCAACGACATTCCCGTGATGGCCGTGCAGTACCACGAAGCGCCCTACTGGACGCAGAAGTGCAAGGACGCCTTCGATCGATTGTACGAAGAGGGCGCGAGCCGGCCGAAGATTCTGGCCATCGCGATTCATCCGTACCTGAGCGGCCAGCCTTCGCGCATCAAGTATCTCGAAGCGATCTACGAATATTTTTCAAAATTCAACGGTGTGCTGTACTGGACGGGCGAAGAAATCCTGGACTGGTACTTGAAGGTAAGAAAGTAATTCCGTTATAAATTATAGATAATTGAGATGCTCACTACGCGAACCGAAGGGGAATGGAAACTCGCATGCGATTTGGACGCGCACTTATTCTCCTGTCCGGCTTCACACTCGTCGTAGGCCTTAGGCTAGGCGCCAGTCAGCAAAAAGCGCCCCTACGTTCACGGGAAGTCATCGTAGAGGATCCAATCTTCGGACTTCAGTACCAGCCATCAGTAGTGAAGTATGACAAGATGCCTCCCGAGTTCAAGACGCGGTGCGCAGATTTCAAGGACGCTGCAAACATTTGGTTGTACGCCCATTTCAATTCGCGAGATTCGGAATACTGGATCGTTATGACGACGAATCCGGGCCAGGACGGGGACTCCTTTGGAACTGCCGTTCGGCGTAAGAAGGGTTTTGATTGCCAGTTGGAGGAGTCTCTCTGGGCGCTCTCGGGGGTCGTGCCAAAGGGCGGATACAACGGAGCAGACTCCGACGACTTACTACCGGGCGTCGACGCCGAACCTCCAAAGGAGTGCAACGCCGACCCTAATGCAATCTGCACGTACACACTTCGATCTGCGCGGGAGGAAACAATCTTGCGAGGCCTCATAAAAGACGCCATTCAGCGAGCGAGCAAAGCTTATGGGAGCGAACAAGAGTTCAAGAAAAAGGCCTGCGTCCCTTCAGCACTCTCGCCAAACGCCAACACCCCAATCGTGCACGAAGAGCTGCAGAAGTTTTGCTCCGGTTTATCCTGACACACAAAGCTGAGCCGCAAAGCTTACTTGGCGGGCGCTTGCGCGTTGAAATCGGCGGCGTGAGAAACGATGACGATCCAGCGCCCGCCGCGCTTGGCCATCAGGAAGTTGTAGAGCCCGGCGCGGTACGGCCAGTCGGAGCCGTCGCGCTTGCGCGACCCGGTCATGGTCCAGTAGTCATCGACCTCGGCGAGATCGGGGCTGATGTAGTGAATCGTCTTGACCTCGTCGGTGCGGTGTGTGTTTTTGTAGAGATCGGCGAAAAGCTTGGCGTGTTCTTCCTCAACCGCCTGCCGCGTGCCGAGCCCTTCTCCGCGCCAGTTGACCCACACGACGTCGTCGGCGAGCGAAACGCACATGGAGTGCGCGTCGTGCGTGTTCCAGCCGTTGCTGAAGCCGGCGACGACTTCCCTGATGGCTGCGTCTTCTTTTGCGTTGGCGGAATCGTCCGCGGCGGCGCGGGCAAACGCGGTGGCGAGCGGCGCGGCGAGCAGCAGCGCCAAAACCGGCGCAACCCATCGCGAATTGCGCGGCGCAGTACTTGCGGATTTCGTTTTCATCGTATGTGCTCCTTGTCCGATGTGCGATGCGGAAAAATCTTCGCCTAAGAGTACACCAATCGCAGGGTCCCGCGGAATACAAGAGGGACAGCCACTCCTGCCTGTCCCCGTCGCTTTCGCTTCACACTGTGCCGGACCGCCGGGAGTGGCTGTCCCTCTTGCCCCACACGGCGAATCCCCGCCCGCGCTTTTCAAGCGGGTGCAAAACGTGGATGATTGTCCCTGGCGGAGGTGGGCGACATGAAAACCTGGCTGCCGTTTTTTGCGGGCTTGATCGCCGGAGCTCTGGCGGTCTCGCTCCCCGCGTCCGCCCATCACGCCTGGCACGGATATGACATGGACCACATCACCACGGTCAAGGGCGCGGTGACGCAATTCGACTGGGGCAACCCGCACGTGTGGATGAATTTCGAAGTGAAAGACAGCCAGGGCAACATTGAAAAATGGGCCGGCGGCGGCCCGAGTCCGAGCCGCATGGCCAACACCGGCTGGGATAAGAACACGCTGAAACCGGGCGACCAAATTACCGCCATCGGCCAACGAATCAGCGATGGAACCTACAGTATCCGGCTCGAGAAGGTCATCCTCCCCGACGGGCGCGAGCTGGCCTGCTACGGCAGTCGCTGATCGCAAGTCCGGAGGGACTGCGGGAGTGATGGACACGGGCGAAGATTGCCGGTCACGCCGCTGCGCGTCACCGGCAACCTCGCCCACGCTGCCTCAACATTTCGAACGCAGCGTTACCTGCCGTTTTTTCTCGCCATCTTCTGTGCAATCGACAGCAGCAGCTTCCGGTCCTCGTCGTTCGCCTTGCCGAGGAGCTGGCGGAATTTGTGCAGCGTACGGGCGTCCTTTCCCGTGCTGCCCCATTCCAATTTGCCTGACGCTCTCAACTTCGCGTGGTTCGGCACTTGGGGCGGCTTTTCCCCGTCGTACAACAATTGATACAGCGGAAGCTCCAGGGCCCTGGCGAATTTTTCCAGGGTTTCGACCGCCGGAACCGTGTACCCGTTCTCGACGCGGGAAATGTAGCAACGAAGCAGTCCCGACCGCTTTTCGATTTCTCCCTGGGAGAAATTCTTTTTCTCGCGCAGTTCGCGCAGACGTTCTCCTAGCACCATGATCTTACCTCCATAGAATTTTTGCCGCGAATTCAAGAGCACCGCCGAAAACGAAAGCGTTCGGCGCCGCTTGCTATGCGAATCGAAGCTCGCTCAGCGGAAAACGAGGAGGGGATGTATCCGCGGCGTGATGAACTCCGGGCAGGGGAGAAATCCGCGCGGGCCGCTCGTCCCAAGCCAATTGAATCGAAAAGCGCTCGCTCTGAACGCGCCGGGTCGAGCCGGATGTTCCGTACCACTGTTTTTCGAGCAGTGTAAACGGGCCGCGAACATGCAGCGCGGAAATCCTAATCCCGTGTTTCGCCGGCGGATTGACCGCGGGCGGGTCCGGGATCGTGTCAACGGCTGCGATGAAGAGCAGCAGGCAAACGGCGCAGACGGCCCATTTATGTTTCAAATCGTCCTCAACGTGGCGGAGGAAGTCCCCTTCCGTGCCTCAGCCACCCGCACAAAAAATATATTAGCATTTCATAAAGGCAGTTGTTCAACTTTATCCCGGGTGCACCAATAAGACGTTGCCGGTCCCCAGACCGTTTCTAACAAAGTGGTTAGCAAACCACAAAGTGCGTGACAGCGGGCGCGGGCCGGAACTCCTGCTGCTTTGACAGGCCGGGGAACAGAGTGATATAGCCTTGGCAATTAGAAGTGTTCGCCGTTCAGGGATGGGCGGAGCGATGTGGGTGGAATGGCGCGTTTGGGGGCAGCCGGGGCGATCCGATCTGCGATCGAGGAAAACATGAAAGGTACCCTCTTGAAATTGGCGGTGGGACTGGCGTTGCTGCTTTCGCTCGCGGCGCCGTGCTTTCCGCACCATGGAGCGTCTCCTTATGACTCGTCGAAACTAACGACGGTGAAGGGCACGGTGTCGGACTTTCAGTTCATTAACCCCCACGTGGAAATCTGGGTGGACGTAACCGACGATAAGGGCAAGACGGAGACGTGGACGGGAGAGGCCAACAGCCCCAACGTTCTTTCCCGGCACGGGTGGGACCGGAACATCATCAAGAAGGGCGACCAAATCACGGTGATCGGGAACCGCGGGAAGAACGGCTCGAAAACGCTGCGCCTGCAAAAAGTGGTGTTGGCGAACGGCCAGGAACTCGACCCGAATTCGCTCTCGGATTGACCGCCCTCAGAAATGAATCCTTCAATCGCTATGGCGACTTCTCAGGATTTCTCAACAGGGCTTTTCAAGACCCCTCAGCAAGGAGACGCGCGGTGCGCAATCGCTTTGTGAATCTTACGATCATGTTGGCCGTAGCGGTGAGCGGAGGGCCCGCAATTTCCTCGCGGGCACAGGAGCAGCAGACCCCGGCGACAGGGGCCGCAGCTACGCACACGCCGGACCTCTCCGGCGTGTGGTCGAGGCTGCGTGAAGGCGCTGTCGCTCACGGATACGAAAATTACGTCCTCGATTTCGGCAAATCCGATTCGCCCATGACGCCGTGGGCCGCCGCGAAATACAAAGTCACCGGCCCGATGTACCACGGCAGCGATCCCCAAACCGTGATGAGCGATCCGGTATTTCAGTGCTTTCCGCCCGGCGTGCCGCGCATCTATCTTTTCAATTTCCCGGTGCAGATCGTTCAAATTCCCGGACAGGTGCTGATGCTCTTCGAGTACGACCATTTCGTCCGCAGGATTTATACGGATGGCCGCCCGCATGACGCCGATCAGGGCCCGCTTTGGATGGGCGATTCGACCAGCAAATGGGAGGGCGACACGCTGGTCGTCGACACGGCGAATTTCAATGACAAGACGCTGATCGATCGCGTGGGGCGCCCGCACAGCGACGCGCTTCATCTGGTGGAGCGCATCCGCCGCATCGATCCGAAATTCATGGAAATCGCGTTTACGGTGGACAACCCCAAGGCCTACACGAAGCCCTGGGGCACGAAGCTGGTCTTCGAGTCCAGGCCGGACTGGAAAATCATGGAGCAGATTTGCGAGGACAACGCCGGGTTCATCGATTTCAATAAAAAGGCGACCGCGACACCGAAAAAGGGCCGGTGACGGCCACGGAGGTGCAAAATGAAAGTGGAGAATTCACGCCGGGATCTGCTGAAGAAGGCGGCGGCGATTGGCCTCGGCGGGATAGCTTCGTCAGGGACGGAATTTCCCCGCTCCGCAGGTGCTGAGGGCGCGGCAGACTCAAAGCTTCCTGCGACTGATTTCTTTCCTGGATTCAAGCACGTCACAACAAAAACGTCCGGCGCGACGATCCACTCCGTCGTGGGCGGCAGCGGGCCGCCGCTCCTATTACTCCACGGCTATCCGCAAACTCACATCGAGTGGCGCGACGTCGCGCCGGAGCTTGCCAAGAAATTTACCGTGGTCGCGAGCGACTTGCGCGGATACGGTGACAGCAGCAAGCCCGCGGACGGCGAGAATCATGCCGGCTACTCGAAGCGCGCCATGGCGCAGGATCACGTCGACGTGATGGCGAGCCTCGGCTTTCAGAAATTTGCGGTGGTGGGGCACGATCGCGGCGGGCGCGTCGTGCACCGCATGGCCCTCGATCACTCTGACACAGTGACAAAGCTGGTGATTCTCGACATCGTGCCCACGTACAAGGTCCTGCATTCGGTCAACAACGAACTCGCGACCGCGAATTTCCACTGGTGGTTGTTGATCCAGAAGACTCCGCTGCCCGAAACGCTCATCGGCAATAGCGCCGAGGTCTGGCTGCGCTCCAGGTTCGAACGCATTCCAGCGGGCATTCTGAAACCGGAGGCCTTCGCGGAGTATCTAAGGTGCTTCCAGCTGCCCGGCTCGATTCACGCTTCCTGCGAGGACTACCGCGCGGGGGCGACGATCGATCTCATCCACGACGCCGCGGACCTTGATCGGAAGATTTCCTGCCCGGTGCACGTCTTGTGGGGGGAACGAGGCGTGTGGCCCAAGGTGTTCGACGTGCTGGCAACCTGGCAAGAGCGGGCCTCGACTGTCACGGGAAAGCAGGTGGCGACCGGCCACTTCATCGCGGAGGAACGGCCGGACGTTCTCCTTTCCGAGCTGAATAGTTTTCTGGGTTGAAGAATCTGGGGGATCCGTGAGAGAAATATTCAAAACAAGGAACTCCACGTTGCAAGTCGTTTTCGGCGTCGTTGCATTTGCGGCCGTAATCTTTTCGCCCGGATTCGCGCGGGCGCAGTCGGGCGTCCCCAAATTTGAAGTCGACCCTTATTGGCCCAAGCCGTTGCCGGGACGATGGGTGACGGGAGAAATCGGGGGCGTGTGCGTCGATGCGCAGGATCACGTGTTCGTAGCGCAGCGCGTCAGCGACGTGGGCGGCATGGACGGCCACCTCGAAGGATTGACCGGAGACGAATTGAACGCGGGCCAGGCCGCCCCGCCCGTGCTCGAATTTGACGCGGACGGGAAAGTGGTGAACTCCTGGGGCGATCCGAAGATTCTGCCGAAAGACCTGCACGGCTGCGCCGTGGATCGCGACGGCCACGTGTGGCTCGACGGTTCCGAGGACGGCATCATCCAGGAGTATTCGCACGACGGAAAGGAAATGCTGCTGCAGATCGGCAAGAAGGGCGTGTTCGATTCCTCGGACGGCACCGTGATGGGCACTCCGCTCAATTCCAGTCCGTCGCAGTTCTTCCGCGTCTCGGAAATCGGCTTCGACCCGCACAATGGCGACATCTATGTAGCCGACGGCCACGCCAAGGGAAAAGGCTGGAACAATTTCCGGATCGTGGTTTTCGATCACACCGGAAAATATCTCCGCCAATGGAAATTGCACCGTTCCGCTGAGGAAGCATCCACCGCCGCGCGCCCGACGCCGCACTGCGTGCGCGTGAGCGATGACGGCATCGTCTACGTGTGCGACCGCTGGATGAATCGCCTCCAGCTTTTCGACACGATGGGAAATTTCAAGAAAAATATGCCCTTCACCTTCAAGGTGTGGACGCCGGCCTCCGCCTCGGCCGGCGGGGCGCAGAAAGACGCGGCGCTCGTCGGCTCGTGCTCCTCGGTGGAATTTTCCCGCGATCCCGCGGAGAAATACATGTACGTGATCAACGAAATCGACGAGGAAGTCGACGTAGCCGACCGCACCAGCGGCCAGGTTCTCGGCAGCTTCGGCCGCCCCGGCCATCAGGTGGGCGAATTCATGCACGCCCACACCATGGCGGTGGACTCCAAGGGCAATCTCTACGTAGGCGAGTCAGTCGATGGCCGCCGCGTCCAGAAATTCAAACTGATCGGTGGAAAGTAAAAACGGCGTCCCGGTCACGCTGGGACGCCGTTAGAACTATAGTTGTCACTCGATCTAGTGAACGTCGCCTGCGACGCTCAGAAGCATTTGGGTGCCGCTGTCGAGATGCACGTTCTTAGCGGAAGAGACGATCATCGAGCTTTGCGCCGCGCCCGAAGCGGCCGACGTTATCGAAAGACCCTCGAGCCCAAAGACTCCGCTGCTGTTCGATGCCAGACGTCCCGAGGACGTCAGTCCGCCCACCGCTCCGCTCGAGTGAGTCATCGCGCCTAGATTTCCCGTCGCGCCAGCGGGTACCGAACCTGCGGTATTCACGACGCCGCCGGCTGTCGCTCCAACAGTGGAAGTCGCTCCGTTCAGCACGCCGCCTCCTGCGCGTGCCCCTCCGGAGGCCGTGCCCATCGCGCCGCCGGACGCCATCATGTCGTCAGACCCTGCGTTAGCCATTGCCGAGGATTGCTCGGCGGCGAGCGCCTGGATGGAAGCGTTCAACGGGATTTGCCGGCCATCCTTCATGACGGCGTGATCAAACACCACTCCGAGGCGCGATTCGGACTGCCCGTTTGCTCGCGCCTGGGCCTCCGTCACGTGCCCCATCAAAGGCGTTCCTTTTTTCAGCACAACTCTGCCATCTCGCTTCACATCCTGTGCCGTGCGAGCCTCGACGGGATCGCCGGGCTTGCACTTCTTTGCGTCCAGCGGTTTGGTCAACGTCGAGTCAATTTTCGTGCCGCTCGACAACATTCCGGCGCTCGATACGTCGGCGGAATTCTTCCCCGCGTTGGCGGAACCCGCAGCCGACGCCGAATCGCTCGTCGAGGCTTGCGTTCCGGACATTGTTGTTTGCGCGGAAGTTTGTGACTGCGCGGACGCGCCTGCCTGAGCGGAAGCTGAGCCCTGCGCGGCAGCGGTATAAGCACCTAGGGTCCCAACCATCACAACGAAGAACACTCGATTCATCACGACAATCCTCCTAAGCTATGGCTTAGCAGCTAACGGCTGGTCGGCCGAACGCCTACTGAGATGAGTCGCTGGGGGTAGACGCAATTCCCAAACCATACGGACAACGCCCGAAGAATCAGCTATATAGCTTAATTTGTAGCCCTCAAGAAGCTTCAAGGAGAGTGTAAAAATTAGCCAGGTAGGAAAAGGCCGCGGCTAAACGGAACTGCAGGAAGAAAATACAATATTCCCTGGATTTGCAGAACGAAAGGCATCCGCTCCAAGAAATTCGATCAACCCTTCTCCGAGATACTCTTTCATTTTCCCGTGGTGCAGTTACGGAAGCACTCCGACGGATTTCAGGTAGTTGTACTCATCGAGGCGGTTGACCTTCTTCATCAGCGACTGAGCGTCGGCGGGCGAGAGATGGGGGGCGAAAGGGGCTTCGCTATCCGCGATGGTATAGGCTGTCACGGCGCACACGACGGCGCCTTGGACCAGGTCCTTTTCCACGACGGAATCGAAGGTGTCGGAAGCTTTGTGGTGCAGCAGCATGTATTTGTCCATGTCGTTCCACAGAACGAGCGATGGAACCCCAAGCGCATCGAACGCCGCATAGTCCGTCTGGAACGCGAAACTGACATCTGAAGTGACGCCGTCCGCGCCGAGGCCGCTCAACAGCGGCTTCAGTGCCGCCACGCTCCCTTTTTCGTCTTCTCGCTCCACAATGTTCCACCCTTTCGCCGGCTGAGAGCCGCTATCCGTAATCAGCACCGCGGCGATTTTTGGCAATTCGGATATGTGCTGGCGGACGTAAGCGCCGGATCCGATCAGGCCCTCTTCTTCTCCTCCAAAAAGAATGAAACGAACGGTGCGGCGCGGAGCGCGATGGAGGGCTTGAATCGCGCGTGCAGCTTCCAGCACGCCGGCCACTCCCGTTCCGTTATCCTGCGCGCCAGTGCCCGGCTGCCAGGAATCGAGGTGCGCGCCGACGATCACGACTTCATCCGGATGTTCGCGTCCCTGGATCTCCGCGATGACGTTTGGGATCTTCACATTGGAGCGGGAGCTATTGGAGAGCGAGAAGCGCACTGTGACCGAACCGCGGCCCAGCAGTCGCTTGATCAACAGCGAATCCTCGCGCCCAATCTGCGCCTCGGGAATTGCGGAGGTGGTGCCGCCGAAGCGAAGCGAACTCTCCGACTCGCCGCCGTTGGCGATTCCGGTGGTGAGAATGGCCGCCGGCGAAAGCGCCTGCAGACGGTCATACCCCGAGAGCACACTGTCCATCGTGGGCTTCTCTCCGTAACTCGACGGATCGACGAGCGCGATCTTCCCCGCGATCTGCGCTTTCTGCGCATCGAGCGCTGCCGGAACAAAACTCGCAACGTAGACGACTTCGCCTTCAATCCCTTGCGGCGGCGTGGAGGCGCTCCAGCCCAGCGAGTAGATGTGCAGCTGGTGAATCACCGGCTTCTCAATTTGCCCCGTGGCTGGCGCCGCGGGTTCCCAGGTCGATGGAATCGTCCACTCTTCCGTGTGAACGTTTGCGAGGCCCATCTCCTTGAACTGCTGCGTGCTCCATTCGACTGCGCGCATGTAGTTGGAAGAACCGGTGAGCCGCGGGCCGATCGTGTCCGCGAGATCGCCATCATACGAGTAGGCCTTGCCGTTCAGCGTGCTGTCGCCGATCAGTTGGCGGACGGCATCCCGGGTTTCGGGAGAGACGGAAAAAGCTGTGGTGGGAGCGCTCGACTGAGCGAGCGCAAGAACCGGCGCGAAACCGAAAAGAGTCGCGCAAAGCAGGCTTGGTAGTCGCATCGGCGGGATTATAGCTCAATCCGTGTGTATAGTTTATTTAAGGGACGAATCAACGCCATCGCGGTACGCGATGCTCAAGCCTTTGCCGACCGGAACCGTGGTGTGCTGGAAATCAGGCAGGCTCGAAATCAATTTCAGGTATCCGGCAATTTCCTCGGGATGCGAATGAACGTTGTCGGCGATGACGAGCGCGCGCTTGGCGATCTTGGGGAGCAAAGCTTCAATGATTTCGGGGAATTTGCGGCGGTCGGCGTCGAGAAACACGAGATCGAAGGGTCCGGCGAGTTCGCGGACAATTTCCTTGGCGTCACCGGTGCGCAGCTCGACCATTTCGAGGAAGCCTGCACGGTGGAGATTTTCGCGCGCGAGAGCGTGCTTGTCCGGGTTGCGGTCCACGCTGATGATCCGTCCGCCGGCCGGCGCGAGCGACCAAGCAAGCCAGATCGTGCTGTAGGCGTTCGAGGTGCCGATTTCGAGGGCGCGCGTCACACCGCTCGCGCGTACGAGGATGCTGACAAGCTGCGCGCTCGCGGGCTCAAGGTTCAGCATCATGCGCGAGCGCTCGGTGGTCCGCGCGTCGTTCTCGAGACCCTGCTGTTCCAACTCTCGCAGCAATTTGCGCAGCTGCTGGTCCATGTTTTGTTTAGGCTACCAGGATTGAAGCCACTACCTCCGCCAAGGCGCGTCCCAAGGCCCCATGCTGATCAGCGTCGAGGTGAATACCATCCACTCGGCTCGCTGACGTCACGCTCGCTGCGTCAAAGAACTTGCAGCCAAGTTCGAATGAGACTGCTCGATAAGCGTCGGCGAGGCCCTCACACCTCTGTTCCGCGCCTGAGAATTTCGCGGCGAGGACACCCTGCGGAGAGTGAATCGGCGGCGGACAAACCACAAGAATCGCAGGAACCGGCATCCCGGGTTCGATAGGGGCCTTCCTGATCTCATTGACCAAGGCCACGATGCCCTCAGCGGCTGACCACGGACTATTGTAGGGATGCGAAAACTGAAAGTCATTTGTTCCCAGCATCACAATCACAAGCGACAGAGGCGAATGCATTTCAATGCATTGAGCTAATCCCGTCAACCCATTGCGCCCGGGCTTGAATGGATCTTCCCAAACCGTGCGCCTGCCGTTCAAGCAATTCTCTATGAGTCGCACGGTGTGGCCAAGTCCGCCCAATTTATTTTCGAGGATTCCCGGCCAGCGCTCGTCGAATGGGAACCTCTTCCGCGTGTTGGGGATGATCCCCCAAGTCAGGGAATCGGCATACACGAGAATCTGATGCAACTAGACCTCCGCGAATCGCCTGTATAGGTCACATCCAGTTGTGCAGAAAATCGCCGAAAAGCAACGGTTTCATCGAATCTATTTGCTCTTTTCCGGCAGCGCGAACACGAAGAGCGTGGACGCGGGCTGCGCGAGATGTGCGGCGGCTTCGGGATAAATTTTCGCGAGGCGCCCCTCGGTCTCCGAGCCGCCGCCGGAACCGATGGCGATGTATTGCCGCCCGTCCACGGCGAAGCTGACGGCCGCCGAGGCGATGCGGCCACCCGTGTTGAACGACCAGAGCTTCTTGCCGGTGCGAGCGTCCAGCGCGAAGGCGTCGCCGTTCAAATCACCGCCAAAAATCAAGTCGCCGGCCGTCGCGAGCAGAGAAGACATGTTGTAGTACTTCGTGTTGAAGGTCCATTCCTTCTTGCCGGTGGCTGGATCGTAAGCGCTGATGTTCGGCGGCACGCTTGGATTCAGTTGATCGCCCTTGTCGCCTCCGTCCACGAAATGCGTGCACAACTCAAAGTCGGAGGTGTACCACCAGCCCGTATGCGGGCTGTAGGCCGAATGCTGAATGCCTCGCCCGCCGGTATGAATGCTCGGGCAGATGAGCATGTCCTTCTGCTCTTTCGGGACGATCGGCGCGATCGGATTGCCGTGATCGTCGATGCCCTTGTTCCAATTCGGTGAGCTGTAGGCGAACGCGTGAAGGAACTTGCCGGTCTCGCGATCGTATTCGTACGTGTAGCCGTTTTTCGTCGGATGCACGATCATCTGCCGCTTTTGCCCCGCCACGTCCATGTCGACGAGGATGGGCTCCGCCGCGGAGTCATAGTCATACAGGTCGTGCGGCGTCTCCTGAAAATACCATTTCATTTTTCCGGTGTCGGCATCGAGCGCCAGAAGCGACGCGGTGTAGAGATTCGGTCCCGGGCGCAATGTGCCGTTGATCGGGGTCGGATCACCCGTGCCCCAGAAGAGCGAGTTCGTGTCCGCATCGTATGTGCCGGTGAACCACGCACCCCCGCCGCCCGTCTTCCAGTAATTGTCTTCGGCGCCGGCCCAGGTTTCCGCGCCGGGTTCTCCACGCGCGGGAATGACTCCAAAGTGCCAGACGAGCGCGCCGGTTTTGGCGTCATACGCGTTGACGTGGCCGCGCAGCGCCTGGTAGCCGGAACCGGCATTGCCCGTGATCACCTTGCCTTTCACATACAGAGGTGCGGCAGTGATGCGGCATTGGCATTCTGAATTTTCCTCGACGTGAATGTTCCAGACTTCCGCGCCGGTTTTCGCGTCCAGCGCGACGACGTGATTGTCCTGCGTGCCCATGTAAATGCGTCCGTCGCCAAAAGCCAATCCGCGCGCGCCTCGAATGCTGAACGTTTTCACTTCCGGCCATTTGTATTCGTAGGTCCAGATCTGCCGGCCAGTGGCAGCCTCGATCGCGTAGACGTTGTTCTGCATGCCCTCGAGATAGAGAACTCCGTCAACGACGAGCGGTGCGGCCTCGAGCCCCGGCCGGAGACCCGCCGTGCCGGTCGGAAATCCCGCGGGGAAGGCCCATACCGGCACGAGATTCTTTACGTTTTCGCGCGTGATCTGGTTCAGCGGGCTGTAACTCCAGCCGCGATAATTCCCGTAGAACGTGAGCCAGTTTTGCGGCTCCTTGTCCGCGTGGGCGATGCGCGCAGTGGTTTCATCTTGCGCTGCTGCGCCGACTGCCGCGCACAGCTGCAGGCTCAACAGGAAAAATCCCGCGCAGGCGCGAGCAAGGGAATTTGCGACGGTTCTCATTCTTGGGTTCATCCGCTTTCTCCGCTTTGTAGGGCCGGGCTTCCAGCCCGGCCGTAAGGACCTGAGAGGGACCGGCTGTTATAGCAACGTAAAAATGTCACCCTAATGGCAACGTAGAAATGTCACGCCCCGCGAGGTTGGAATGCTCGAGCCGGGTATCGCGGTAGTAGAGC
>Ga0210407_10000074_pt1 | contig 132738 bp, 113 predicted proteins | sample IncBWC27MmetaG_FD_150860 | JGI IMG/M metagenome (GOLD analysis project Ga0210407, IMG submission 150860) | Forest soil microbial communities from Barre Woods Harvard Forest LTER site, Petersham, Massachusetts, United States - Inc-BW-C-27-M | ecosystem: Environmental > Terrestrial > Soil >...
GGGTCGGTCCGCGCTCCGTATTTTTTGTCGCCGACGATCGGACATCCGGCGTCAGCCAGTTGGACACGGATCTGGTGACGGCGTCCGGTCACCAAGGTCAACTCAACGAGTGTCCGCCGCGGGGCGCGCGCCAGGACCCGGTAATGCGTGATGGCATGCCGCGTCTGGGCACGGCGCGGAGTACTGTGGACTTTGAAAGGATTTGTTTCATTAAGGTCCGATTCAAAAATGCCACTTTCGGCAGCGAGTCGGCCTTCCACGACGGCCTCATAGCGTTTCTCGGCTTCGTCCCAGCCTGCTTGCAATGTTCGTTTCGCTGCGGCGGTCTTCGCGAAAACCATCAGGCCCGAGGTCTCTCGGTCGAGACGATGTACGATCCAAATGCGATCGCGGGCGTGCCCTCTCCCTTGTCGAACATAATCCGTGAGTTGGAAGTAAGCCGTCTTCTTCGCTTCCGCTTCGCTTGCAACGCTGAGAAGATTCTCTGGTTTGTCGATCACGATGAGCGTCGCGTCTTCAAAGAAGATCTTCATTCCCGAAGACAACACGGTCTTCGGGACGCCGATAAGGTCGGAGCGGACAGAGACTACATCACCGGGCAGAAGGCCGTGATTAAACTGAGTGACCGGGCGATCGTTCACGGTCACGGACTGAAACTTTAGCCAGGTGCGCACACGTTTGCGTTTCACCTCTGGCCAGGTGGCAAAGAGATAGGCCAGAAGTTCCGCCGGCTTCTCGACGATGCTCCGCTTCGGCATTCTAGGAATCTAGCGAGGCAAGCGCGGTGCGCATTTGCGTGAAACGGTTCTTGGCGCGGGCCTTAGTGAGTTTCCTCTTCGCGCTCGCCTGATTGAACCCTGTTGCCGGATCCTCGGCGGCCTCGACTTCTGCTTTCACTTCCTGTTCCGCGATTCTTCCGCCTTCCGATCTTGCTGTCCCCAGGTTTAGAAAGCCAACCTTGTTGTGAACCAGGGAAGCTCGCGAAGTATTTTGGCTTCATCTCAGCTTATTGTTTCGGCGGCGTGCAGGGATCGGGCGTGCAGCTACAGAATTAGATTGTCGAACTTGCGATCAAAAGAATCGCATTCCCATTGACTGCCGTGATAGTCTGGGCGGCCTAACCAGACAAAACTATGTTACATATTATTTGGTCTATCATTATCGGTTTCATCATCGGTCTGATTGCGCGCGCCATCATGCCCGGTGCACAACATCTCGGCTTTATTGCCACCACTCTACTCGGCGTTGGCGGTTCAATAGTTGGTGGATTAATCGCCCGCTTGTTCTCCAAACCGGCGCCCGGTTCTTCGTTTCATCCCGCCGGTCTTATCATGTCGATTATCGGTGCACTCATCTTGCTCTTTATTTGGGGCAAAATGAACCCCTGATGCAGTTGGTAGTGCGGGATTTCCGGGTACGAACTGGAGGCCAAGTCGTTTCCAGCAAGCTTGCATCCTCGCCAGAGCTGAGATTCCATAACTGACAGTGCGAGAAGTCCGATAGGGATGAATGCCGCGCCCACCGGCCGCGGAATCTTCAATCGAGCGAGCCCACGCACTATCGGCCTCAACAGGTAGCTGAGCAGCAGCGCAAGAACGATCGGCAGCAAAATCGAGCGCATGAAGTAGAGAGTGTAGAAAACTGCCAGAGGACAAATGTTTAAAATTAGGACACTACCGAGAAAACATTCTTACGAAATCCGACCGCGCAAGGATAAGCGCGGCGTCGATTTAATCTCGGACGTGTTGGCATCCGGCACGTTGTGGTACGGCGAACCTGATAGCATCAGCAACGCAGTTGGTTACGCGAAATTTTACAGTCGCTCACATCCCGTTGTAATTCGCGTTTTCGATGAATCTGGCACTGTGATCGAAACGCACGAACATGCCGGAGATTTTCAGGAACCGTGAAGAGGCCAGTCTGAGAGGTTCGCGCTCAAGTTGTTTGGACCTTCTCACTAGAGTTGTCGTTTTCCGCCACCGGCTCAGCTGTAAGCGGCTCCCATCAGGTTGAAGAATTCGAGTCGCCTCCCAGCAGCGCTGTTCCTACATTCCGTAACCGCAGCGTCAAAATCTGAACCGCTCATCGTCGAGGGAGCTGCGATTACTTTATTCACATCCAAACGATATTTGTCGATCGACTCTCAGTGGATGCAGTTAACACGCTGATTGTCGCAACCTTCCACAGGAATTGCTCATTGTAACGCCGAGAGGAAATTCATGGGAGGGCGTGAGCCACAGACCGGATCAGTGGCAACAAAATAGCCGCAGGATTCAGGGAACCCTGCGGCTTTTATTGGTGATCTCCTATCCTGCGCTCAGTCTAAGACGACTACGTGATCAACCATACGCAAGTCGCCAGTGTTTATGTAATAGACGAGCACGCGAGTGCCAGGTTTGATCGCGGTTTGGACGACTCTTCCCGACTTGTCCACAACGTGACCATGCCCGTTGAGAACATAGCGCCCGGTATGATTCGAGCTGTCCTCGCGAACAACGAGCGTTTTGGCGGGCTGATAAGCGGCAGCAGCGCCTTCGTCAGGCGTTGGGATGATTGTTCCCGTTACCGTTACCGTTATCGGTTCCTCAGCAGTTGTTGCCTGCCTTTTATGTGTCGAGCTCGTCTGGGCAAATGCCAGCGGCGCAATCAGCACAAGGGCGAGAGTGACAGTTGTTTTCTTCATGATGCCTCCTTCTTGTTACCTCCGTGTTGGTTTTAATGGTTGCGCATGATGATGCGCTTTCCCTTGTACAAACGGATTCCGGAGCGCGCGCTCCACGGAATCGTAACTTTTTTCGCGGGCTTGCTTGTTTTCTGCGGTTTTGATACAAACGGCTGACGTGAAGACCCCGGCAGGGAACGGGCATGGCCGAAACGATTTCTTTCCTTCGACGCACTGGAGCGTGGTTGTCGCGGCCGGGGAAAGCCAGGCCGAACCGGAGATTGCGCAGGCTGCGCTCGCGGAGTTTTGCCAGACCTATTGGGCGCCGCTTTACAGTTTCGTGCGCAGCCGCGGGTACGCCATGGAAGATGCGCAAGATCTCACGCAGAGCTTCTTCGCCTACCTGATCGAGCATAAGATCTACGCGCGCGCCGATCGCACGAAAGGTAAATTCCGATCCTTTCTGTCGGCCTCATTGAAGAATTTCCTGGGGCACGCTTACGACCGTGAGCAAACGTTGAAGCGCGGCGGCTCCCTCGATTTTCTGCCGTTGGACGACGCGCGGGCTAAAACGGCGGAGTCGCTTTTCCAGACGCATTTCGTTTCAGCGGAGCCGGCTGGAGAAGACCGGGTTTTTGAAAGGACCTGGGCAGAGGCACTGGTCAGGGTGGGACTGGAGCGACTGGCAGCTGAGCAGAAAGCTGAGGGCAAACATAAGCTCTTCGAAGAATTAAGAATCTTCCTTACTAGCAGCCCCAATCCGCTGCCGACTTACGATGACTTGGCTGTTCGTCTCAGTCTCCCGCCCTCCACTCTGCGCACCCGCGTGACCCGATTGCGGGCGCGCTACCGGGAGTTGTTGCGCGCAGAGGTTCGCCGAACGGTGGACACGGAAGCCGAGGTGGATGAAGAGTTGCATTGGTTGTTTCGGGTGCTAGCGGGAGAATAGGGCGCACCATGAAAATATTGCCAGAATCCGCCGGTCTTTGCTCGACGTGCGGCCGGCCGTTGACCGTGAACAGCGAATGCCTGCCTTGTCTGGTGCGGATAGCGTTTGACGAACCGGCGGAAGCAGCGACAGCGCCTCCGGCTTCGTTGGTCTTCGGCGACTTTGAGGTCGAGCAACGCGCAGACGGTTTTTACTGGGAACTCGGTCACGGGGCCATGGGGGTGACCTATCTCGCCATGGACAAGGTTTTGCATCGGAGGGTGGCCCTGAAAGTGATCGAGGTGCCCGCGACCGCGCGCAGCTCACAAGCGATGCGCGAACGCTTTTTGCGTGAAGCCCGCGCCGCAGCTGCCCTGCGGCATCCGAATGTGGCCGCCGTGTTCCAGTTCGGCGCTTCGCCGGATGCCAGTCACTGCTATTACGCGATGGAGGTAGTCGAGGGCGAAACTCTGGAGGCCCGCGTGCGGAGAGATGGTCCGCTCAATGCAAAATCGGCTCTGGAAATCGCGATCCAAATCACGCGGGCATTGATGGCTGCGGCAGCCCACGGTTTGATCCATCGCGACCTGAAACCGGGCAATATCATGTTGAGGCGGAGTGACACTGACACGGCCGAGCTCGAAGTGAAAGTCATCGACTTCGGCCTTGCCAAGGCGATCGCGGATGCCGGAGGAGAAACGGACCTAACGCACGGAGAATTTGTCGGTACGCCGAATTTCGCGAGCCCTGAGCAATTTGGAAGCGGTCCGGTCGATGCGCGCTCGGACATTTATTCGCTCGGGGCGACGCTCTGGTTCGCGCTCACCGGACTGGCACCACACTCTGGCAGCACGATCGAAGAGATTCGCGATCGTCAAACCCGCGACGATCTGCCAGTCGAGCAGTTGGTCGCGAGGAAAGTTCCTGAACCAATAATAAAGCTGCTGCGCTGCACGCTTGCCGTCGATCCCGCTCGGCGGCCCGCGTCAGCTCGGGAGTTGATGGAAGCCCTGGAATCCTGCCGGCGCAAGTTGTCTCATGGTATCGGTGTTTACAAGATCGCCGCCTTGATCGCAGTCGTGGCGATTGTCGCGGCAGCGTTGTTTGTAATCGGGCTAAATCGTCGAGAAATAACGTCGGCCTCCGCGAGGAACGTCGCGCCATCAGCGTCCGCACTGACGCCGTTGCCAGAAAAATCGATTGCCGTCCTTCCTCTGGAAAACCTCAGTCGCGATCCCGATAACGCCTATTTCGCGGTAGGAATTCAAGAAGAGATCCTGACGCGCCTGGCTAAGATCGCGGATTTGAAAGTGATTTCGCGCACTTCGACGCAGCAGTATCAGAGCAAACCGGGCAATTTTGCTGAGATAGCGAAGCAGCTTGGCGTCGCGAACATCCTTGAGGGTAGCGTCCAGAAAGCTGCCGATCAGGTGCGGGTCAATGTTCACTTGGTTAACGCGCAAACCGGTTCGCAGCTCTGGGCCGAGACTTATGATCGAAAGTTGAGTGATATCCTTGTCATCGAGAGCGAGATCGCTAAACGAATAGCGGAGTCGTTGCAAGCGAAGCTGACGGGTCGTGAAGAGCAAGCGTTGGCTGCTAAGCCCACAAACAATCCCGAAGCTTACGATGCCTATTTGCGCGGGTTGGCTTTTGAAGCACGTAGCAACTACTCGAGCGATGCCCTATTTAAAGCCATCGGTTTTTATGGGCTGGCAGTGCAGCTTGACCCGAATTTTGCGCTCGCTTGGGCGCGACTTTCTGGTGCGCACGCGCTTCTTTACTTTAACCGCGGCGACGCAACTGCCGCTCGCCGCGATGCAGCCAAAGAAGCTTTAGAAAATGCGCAGAAACTGCAGCCGAACTCGCCCGAAACCCTGCTCTTCGTTGGTTATTATCAATATTGGGTGCAGCGCGATTACGAGCTGGCCAAGACCACCTTCGAGCATGTCAGCAAAATGTTGCCAGGTAACGGCGAGGTCTCATACGCCCTTGGCGCAGTTGCCCGGCGCGAGGGACATTGGGATGAAAGTGTTGCCTACTGGGAGCGAGGTCTCGCCCTCGATCCGCGGAACACGGCGTTACTGATTGAAGTGGCATGGACTTACGCCGCGCTTCGGCAATTCCCGACAGCGCTAAAGCTCTACGATCGGGCACTGGATATCCTCCCTGATGAGTTATCTTTAATGGCGTTGAAAGCCAGCATCTACCAGGCCGAAGGTAACCTGCAAGAAGCTGCTAAATTATTGGCCCAAGTAAACGCACAAACGAACTCGGACGCGGCTGTTCGGATCAAGCTGGCCCAATTGAGACTTGAACGAAATCAAACTGAGGCCATCCGGTTCGTGCAAGCCCGACAAGCTCAACTCCACTTTGCTTTTGGGATCGACAAGGGGATGATGCAGGGGGGACTAGCGTTGATCCAGCGCGTAGCCGGCGACACCGCATCAGCAAAAGCTGCCGCTGAACAGGCGCGCAACACGCTTGAGCCGCTTAGCAAGGATCAACGAGACAACGCCTTCGTTCCGGCAGCGCTGGCCGTGGATTACGCCATACTCGACGAGAAGAGCTCAGCTCTCAACGAAACGCAGCGCGCAATCACGCTTGTGCCGAGTAGCAAAGATCGACTGTCCGGACCCGGGTTCGAAGAGAACCTGGCGCTAGTTGAGATGATTATTGGCGAGAATAGTCGTGCGATCTCAACTCTCGCGCGGTTGTTACAAATGCCGTATGGTGGCTGGCTTTATACCCCAGCGCCCATCACGCCGGCCCTTCTTACGCTCGATCCGCTCTGGGACCCTTTACGCGCCGATCCTGCTTTCCAAAAACTCTGCGAGGAAAAGCAGCCGTGAACCGCGCGGTTTCGGTTAACCGTGCATCCCAATGTGCGGATCATCCCGATTGCGCTGGGAATCTTCAGTTATGGCTCGCTGCTTGGAGTCTTTCTCTGTGGAATTTTGACTAAACGGCGCGGCAACGACCTCGGCAACATCATTGCGATGATCGTCGGTTTCATCGTGGTCGCGATTTTGAGCGGTTTGCCTAACAACATCGCTTGCATCTTTGGCGGCGAACTTTACGCCCGGGGAGGTGGAAAGTTTGCGTTGTGATATCACTGTTCGCTGTGTCGGTGCTGGCGTCTGCGGGTTTGACGGCGGTGTGCAATAAAGGGACATGAAAAAGACGTTTCTTCCCTTTTTCCTGGCCTTGGTTGCGAGGGCTTATGCCGCCCAAAGCGATCTCCCTCCTCTTTACACAGTCATTGTCGATTCTCACCGCTGCCTGGTTTTGGAACCGGACCATTTGCCCCAGAATGCGCCTCTCGTCGTTTTGCTCCATGGATATCACGGCTCAGCCACGAGCCTTATTTACCTTTGGTCCGAACTGCATCCACCGCCCGGCCGGGTCGTATGCCCGGACGGCCTTCTTTTCCTCGAGGGGAAGGGGTTTGGCTGGTATCACAAGGAGAATCAAAGCGATATCGTCCAAAGCCGCGACTATCTCTTGAAACTGGTCCAGCGGTTAGGCCCGAAAAGGCCGGTGATCTTTGCTGGATTTTCTCAAGGCGGGGTCATGTCCATCGTAACGGGGCTTCATTGCCCGAACAAGGTCCTCGCCATCGTTTCCATGAGCGGCTATGTCCCGAATCCGGCGGAAAATTTGAGAGACCTTAAAGCGCCAAGATCGGTTCCGATCTTGATGGTACATGGGCAAATGGACGAAACAATCCCCATAGCCGACGCCCGTTTTGGAGAGACAAGTTTGAATGCCCAAGGCTATCACCCGGTCTTCAAGACCCTTTCCATGGGACATAGGATCTCCCAAGAGTCTCTAAATAGTGTTCGTGATTTTTTAGCCCAGGTCCTGCCGAAGAACTAGCGGGTCAGAAGAAAGATCTGACGGGTGCGGAGGACACGTTCGAGAGGGACCTATTCCTGGCCTCTTGGACTCCAGATTTAATCTGAGAAGATCTGTACTGCGGCCCCGGTCTTCGTTTCGATTAGTGTTTGCCGCGCCAAAGCCGGGCGATGAACACAAAGGTGACCATCGCAGTCGCCTAACGAGAACAAGATGAGCGACGGCGGACGAGCGCGCGCGTCGATCGGAGTTGGAGTGTGGAAATCATCTCAAAAGTGGAGCGTACGGCGGTCCGCCGTTCGCTCCATCGCATGGTTAGGTCTTTGTGGGTTTATTGGCGGCCGTGGCGCAACGATCTGAGCGCAGCTCCATAACAAGTTCTTCGCCATCATCGCCATCGCACAGATCCTCTCGTGCAAGTTGGAATCCGCATTTTTGTAAGATACGTATCGAAGCGAAATTGTGCTTTGCCACATGCGCGTAAACTGGTCGCGCCTCTATCTTGGTCAAGAATTAGGCCAGGGCCGCACTAGCAATTCCCTTCCCCCAATGTGTCTTGCCGAGCCAGTAGCCGATGTTCGGTTCTCCCGCCGCTTCCCAATAGACGATGTTCCCCGCCACGGTTTCGTCCGCGAGGATGGTGTTTAGGATTCCGGTCTCGTTCTCTTTACTCATGATTCTGGCCCAGTGCGCCATAAAGGCCTCGCGGTCGCGGCTGGGGAACGCCGCCATACGCGTCGCCTCGGCATCCAGCTGATGCTCAAAAAAAATCGGCAGATCTTCCTTCGTAACTTCGCGGAGTGTAACAGTCATCCGATTCCGACCTAACGAGAAAGAGATAAGCCACAGCAGGGTGTCGTGGCAAACACACTGAAGTTTTCTCGCAGTGGGGGCGTTGGCTTCATCGTATGGTTAGGCCTTTGTTCGCTCAAGTTCGACCTCGCGCAAATACAGAAACAAGGGCAGACCTAGAGAGACACCAACAAGCAACGTGGCTGCGATCGGGAGCCATCGACTGCGCATTTGGAGGCGGCGGCCCTCTACCGAGGCAAAGACGCAAAGGACAATGGCCGAAACGAGCACGTCCATGGCAAAGAAACCGCCGATACGGTTGGCGAACAGATCATGGACGAAAAGTCGCATGGGAACGCCGTGTTGCGCGACCCACGGCACGAATTGCCAGTACGGAAGAAGCAAGCCGAGGAAGCAAAGGACAAGGTAAACATGACGTATTTTCATAATTTGGGAATGGTGAGGCCTAACTATTGGATAACCGATAATTCCGTCGGTTATCCAGCGTATTAGCCAGCAAATCCGACTTGTTCCCAATTTACCTCAGCGCGTTCGTGAACCAGATTGAGCGATGAGCGAGGACTGCCCACCTTACGCGGGGCGGCGGGAGAAACAGATTCGGGCGCTTCGACTCAGGCCCAAGCGCCTTCGCGAGGTGTGGGCGATTGCATCGGAAAGAGTTGTGTCCAATGCGAACCAGTCCGGGCCCATGTGCTGTTTTGATCGATACCGTCGCTGCCGCCCCCGAAAAGAATCACCGCTTTCAAGTCCAGATCAAACGCGCGGCGGCGAGAAACTTTGACCGCTTTTTTCCTTGACCAGCGTCTCCCTTTTCGCGTAATCCGATAGGAAGGACGATTACTTCACCCAGGATGTTTCTTACGATGATTCGTCGCTTTGTTTTGTGTTTCGCTTTGTTGCCGATGGCATCAGCGGTTTTCGCTGACAGTTGGGCCCCCATCTCGGTCATTAACGTTCCCACCGCACGCACGGCGCACTCGGCGGTCTTCACCCGCATCGACGGCACCGACCAGATGATCGTCTGGGGCGGCCAGGACTCCCCGATGGTTCCCTTCGCCGATACAGGTGGCCTTTGGAAGCGCTCGACGAACACGTGGACGGCCACGACGACGACCAACGCGCCGTCCGGCCGCGAAGGCCAGCCCGCCGTGTGGACGGGACATGAGATGATCATCTGGGGCGGAGATGACGGGCTTAACTTTCTCAATACCGGCGGCCGCTACGATCCTGTGCAGGACGTCTGGCGCGCGACTACTCTCACCGGAGCGCCTGACGGGCGTTTCGGGCACTCGTTCATCTGGACCGGCGATCGGCTAATCGTGTGGGGCGGTGCGATCGGATTCGGCGGCGACGTTAACACTGGCGCGATCTACGATCCCGTGACGGATACCTGGTCGCCGACAACAACCGTCGGAGCGCCTACTGCGCGTGACGGCCAAGCGTCAATCTGGACCGGATCGCAGATGTTAGTCTGGGGGGGGATCAGCAATGGCAACTTTGTGAATGACGGCGCGCTTTATGACCCGCGCACCGATGCGTGGACCGCGATCACGAGCAACAATGCTCCTACACCCCGGCTCTTCTTCGGATCGGCGTGGGACAGCTCCAACTTCTTCGTCTGGAGCGGTGTCAACTCGCACTTCGTTCCGCTGCCGGCTGGGAAGATTTACAACACGCGGACAGGTGTCTGGAGGACGATCTCGCTGACCAATGCGCCCACGCCGCGGCTCGGCCCTACCGTCGTGTGGTCGGGCAAAGAGTTCATCGTCTGGGGAGGCTCGGATGCGCATGGAAACCCAATTGGAACTGGAGCTAAGTATAACCCCGTTTCCAATACCTGGACAACCATAACGACGACCGGCGCTCCCGCGCCGCGATCGGGTCACACCGCGATGTGGGATGGTGCGCGCATGATCATCTGGGGCGGCTCGGGTCAGTGCTGCAACAACTGGTTCAATGACGGGTTCGCGTATACGCCGTGAGGGGGCGCGGGTTCTGTTTTTCGTTAGGCTGTTTAAGGTTGCCGTTGGCGCAACCCGCGTCGTCGTGCTAGACGATCTTGACCTGCCTCAGATTCTTGGGGAGGAGGAAGAAATGGGGTCGCGTCTTTAAGGGCGCGTTGCCCAAATGACTTGTTAGGCGATTTTAGTTTCGCCTGTTAAGTGATGTTTCGGCCAGCTTTATGGCGGAGTTCCTGAGCAAAGCAGAGCAAGCGTGATTCGGGGCTCTGCGCTCAACAAAGCGGCAGCCGCACTAAATTTTGGATTGCTGTGTTTTAGGAGGATGCGCACGTTCTGGACTGCTGCGATGAGGTAGTCTTGGATTTGCTGGCGCCAGAGCCGCCGCCAGCGGGCGCGTTTGAAGTGATGATTGTTCGCAGCATCAGCAAAACTGCGCTCCATTAAATGGCGTCGCCGTTTGCGGTCGCGCCGGGCAGCAGGGCTGTGTGCTTGGGCGCGTGCTGCATCTAGGGCCGCTTGTTTTTCGTGCCTTTGCACAGTGCGTCCATGGTGAGAGCGAGTGCATTGCGCGCGCAACACACAACCCGCACACACTCGGGCGGGGGCCTTGTATTCGATCGTGCGACGAATGGGATGCATGCGGCGCGGCTTGAGTGTTTGGCCTGCCGGACAGAGGTAAATGTCGCGCACCGGATCATAAGTAAAGACTTCATCGCCGAAGATGTTTTGCTCGCGAGCCGCCCGGGCTTTGAAAAGCGTATCTCCCATATGCGTTGTCATCCCGCGCTGCTGGCAGGCCACGTAATTCTCAGTCGTCCCATACTTGGCATCAGCAATGACGATTTGCGCCTGGCAACGCGTATTGCTTTCGTGCTGATCGAGCAACTCCAGCAATTTTTTGTTTTCCGCGATTGATCCAGGCGTCGTCTCAGTGGCGGTGATCACGCCCTTTTGATCATCAATCACCCGATGGTGTTTGTAACGCGGACGTGAGTCGCCGCCGCCTTGGCGCACTAACGCCGCATCCGGGTCGCTCTGGCTCATCATCCGATCATTGACCGCCTGGTAATTCTCCGGTGTGCTTGTCTCTTCCAATTTACTTTCGGTCGCTTGATAGGCCCGTTTCAATGCTGCAATCAACGGTGGCGCGCCTTTGATAACCGATTCTTTGGCCGCATCGGCATCGATCAAGCTCGCATCCACATGCAATTTCTGCCCATCGACTAGCCCCGCTTCCACGCACTGCGCCACCGTGCGCACAAACAAGCTCTCAAAGACCTCCTTGCCCCAACGCGCTCGCGCTTTACTGAGCACGCTGTGATCGGGGATCTTTTCGTCCAGCCCGTAGTCCAAAAACCAGAGGTAATCGAGCCGCTCGCCAATCACCTCCATCAGTTCACGCTCGCTCCTAATGTCATCAAAGAAGAGCAAGAACATCATCTTTAAGATCACCTCGGGTGCCACGGACTCGTTCCCCTTCTTCCCGTAGCAATGCGCCACCTCCTCGCGCACAAAACCAAAATCGATCGCCGCTTTGACTCGACGCAGCGGATGATTGCTCCTTACACGCTTCTCCAAATTAACCGCGTAGTTGAATAACTCCGGCTCGCTCTTCTGTTCTCCCATCATGGGAGCACAGCCTTACCAAATCATCCCAAGCTTGTGTACTACTTTTTTTGAGCCAGAAGCGATTTGCGCAACACGCCCTTTAAGATCAGACCCTATATTTTCCCCCGGCTATGCTTACTGCAAGTCGTAAACTTCGACGAGAGCATTGCCCGTGGTGTTGTTGACTCCGCGCACGATGGCGGTGTAGCTCCCCGGCTGCAGAGTTACCGGGAATCAGCGTCACAGGGTTGCAAGAGCAAATAAAGCTCGACAAATTGTCGCGCCCCTAGTAAAAGCGCAGCTTGATTACGTCACCCGACGTTTCAACGCATCTTCGGCCGGACTGAAGAAGCCCGTGGGGCTGGACCTACGCTGGGACTGCCGCCTAACGCGATCTCCAATTCCCTGGTTCCGCCTCGGGATTGGATTGCATTTCGTGCAGCCAACAATCCAACCTCAACAAAAAATGAAAACAAAAAGTATGACAACTCTACACTTAGGAAATTCAATCAGCCGGTCGCCCTGGCAGCGCGGTTGTCTTCTCATCGCGTTCGCGCTCTGCTGCTTTGTGCTTTCGCCGATGGCGCAAGCGCTGACCCCAGCACCGGACGGAGGCTATCCCAGCGGCAACACCGCTGAGGGTCAAAATGCCCTCTTCAGCCTCACAACCGGGAGCAAAAACACGGCATTGGGTTTTGATGCGCTCTATCACAACACCACCGGCAGCTACAACACGGCTAACGGTTCGCAAGCGCTCTATCACAACACCACTGGCCTCTACAACACGGCCAACGGCTATGATGCGCTCTATAGCAACACCACTCGCGGCTACAACACGGCCAACGGGCTTGAAGCCCTCTATCGCAACAGCACCGGCTTCTCTAACACGGCCACTGGCGACCTTTCGCTTTATAGCAACACCACCGGCAACTACAACACGGCCAACGGTCATGATGCGCTCTTTAGCAACACCACCGGCAACTACAACACGGCTAACGGTTATGGCGCGCTCACTTTCAACAGCACCGGTGCTTACAACACGGCCAACGGACTTGAAGCCCTCTATCGCAACACGACCGGCAGCGGCTACACGGCTGTTGGCTATCAAGCGCTCTTTAGCATTAACGATGGAGGGGTTCCTGGCGTAGCCATGACGGCCGTGGGTTATCAAGCGCTCTATAGCACCATGCAGACCAGCGGCCTGACGGCCGTGGGTTATCAAGCGCTCTTTAGCAACACAACCGGCTTCGGCAACACCGCTGTTGGCTGGGAATCCCTGTCTAGCAACACAACCGGCGTCCAGAATGTGGGCTGTGGCGTTGCCACACTGTCCAGCAACACAACCGGAGGTAGAAACACAGCTACTGGTAATAGCACGCTGGGTCTCAACACAACGGGCAGCTTCAACACAGCCGATGGTAAAGGCGCGCTGGATTCCAACACAACCGGTAGCCACAACACAGCAGACGGTGCTAATGCGCTCCAAAACAACACAACCGGGAACAGCAACATCGCATTGGGCTTTACAGCTGGCGACAACCTCGACACGGGTGATAACAATATCGATATCGGCAACGCTGGTAATCCTGGCGAGGCCAACACCATCCGCATCGGGATTGAGGGAGCTCACACCGCCACCTTTATCGCTGGCATCTATGGAGAAACCACGGGAAGCACCACCACGCTACCAGTCATCGTGGACGTGAATGGCCAGCTCGGCACTGCCGCTTGCTCGGAGCGATTCAAAACAGAAATTAAACCGATGGATAAGAGCAGCGAAGCGATCCTGGCACTCAAGCCGGCCACCTTCCACTACAAGAACGACAGCAAAGGCAGGCCGCAATTTGGTTTGATCGCCGAGGAAGTCGCCAAGGTAAACCCCGACCTGGTGGTGCGCGACGCACAGGGCGAAATTTACACCGTGCGCTACGAAGCGGTGAACGCGATGTTACTTAACGAGTTCCTCAAAGAGCACCGCAAGGTCGAGGAACAGGAAGCGGGCATGACCCAATTAAAATCTACTGTTGCAAAGCAGGAAGCGACGATCACGGCTCTCATTGCCAGCTTCAAAACGCAAGCATCTCAAATCCAGAAAGTGACCGCGCAACTTGAACTGAGAAAACCTGCGCCACAAACGGTCGCAAACAATCAGTAAAGTCGCAGCAGGGCGTCGAGTTTACGGCAGCGCCAAAACGCCGCCTTCTGATCTAATCTGGTTAGGCCGCTGCCCGTTCAGCGGAACCTCTTCACTCATATAAGCCGATGTCTCGCCCACAACGGGGACAGTCCCGCGGAATCGGATACCTCGTCCGCAAAGGCGCGCCACAGTACGGGCATCGCCAAAACCGCAGACTGACGTACACGCCCGCCACAGCCATAGCGATGGACGGCAGAAAGAGCCATACGGTGCGGCGGTTAATCAATTGATTCGCTGGAGTCTTAGGATGCGTAAGTGCGAGGAACAATGCACAGCTGATGAACAAGAGGCCACCGCCCCCGATGAGGAGCCAGATTTGGCGAGACAATCGGCGCAGGTTGGAAGCCACAAATACGAGTCGCAATCAGAACATTGGTAAGGAGCGATAGCCTAACGAGAATAAGATGAGCTGCCGCGAAGCGAGGGCGCCAATCGCTGTGGGATAAGGAAAGGAAGTCATGAGAAAGCTAGATATAACGCCGGCTCGCCGTCAGCTCCATCGATTGGTTAGGGCTTTGGAGACGCATCTAAGTCGTAAGCGGCATATAATTTCGGCTCTGGATTCTTTGCGATGATTGCCTCCACCACCGCGCGAAATTCATCCGTTAACCAATGTTTCCGTGTCGCCCACCATTCTCTTACTCCGGGGTAGGCGAAATAGTCGCTCATGGTTCGTTCGACTTCGTCCCATAGGGCCTTGTCCAGCGCACCGTCGCGATAGTAAATGAACATGCCCTCACAGTTCCTGGTAAATCGGGTGAAGAATGCGGTGAACCTAAGCTTGTCTGGTGCGTCAAGGCCGTGGAAGGAGCGCACACCCTGCAGAAAAAGCGCCGCGAACTCGCGGCTTTCCTGCGCGGATTTGACCAAGTCGCTCCATTGCGCCGTTAGGGTGTTAATTCCCGCGCGCCGGCGCTCCTTGTTCTGCTCTCGAATTTGAATGGCGAGGTAAATCAACGAAGGAATGACACCGACGGCAGCGACCACTTGCCCGATCGCGGAAAGCATTTCCCAATTCATGCGGAGGACCTAACATGCGAATATGCCGACAATTTCGACGCTTATCCAGCGTATTAGCCGACAAAAGCCGCAAATGACAAAAAGGTACCGGACCTCGTAGGCTCCGCGGTGCCGAACTCGTCCCTAGTCGGCAGCGTCATTTTATCATCCGTTCAATTGGTTGTAGATAATGCGAAAGCCTTGGCGATCAATTGTCTCGCAAATTGCAATAGCCGCGCGCACGCTGTTCGGTCGCCCGCTAATCGCGATGTTGATAATGTTTTCAACGATGTCCTCTGCGTACGTTCTACCAGTCCGGGGATTAGTTTTCGCTAGATATTTTCTGTACATTTCTCTGAATGGGCGTGGCAGTCGCCCACCTCTGTTTCCATTCCATTCTATCCCGGACCTGAACTGTGTTCGCCTCGATCCAGGACTCCTGCCTCGCCCGTCTGGTTTTCTCCAGCTCTGTGGAAATTGGTGGAAGCCAGTTTCGGGGTGCTCATTATGCCTTGGAATCGCAGTGCTTCCTGGGCCCTCAGTTTTCCAGCTCTGTGGAGAAATCGAAGGTAACAGGTGTGGCACTGGTTTACGTTTTAACCTGATCATGATCTCCTTAGTTTTGAGGCGATTCGCCCGTTGAACAGGCGTCTTGCGGTATGCATATGTAGCAGCTCGGCCGGTGTGATCGGTGCGTGCCGGTGCTGGTCAATGAGCAGCCGCAGTTCTTCGCGGGTATAAACGCAGCCCGGTTCCGCGCCGGCTTCTATCAACACGGCTTTGGTTTCCTCATCAGCGGCGAAAAAGATCGTTTCGTTGAGCACGTCTGAAGCGACCGCCAGGAACTTCAACCCAAGAAGAACCAGCAATTGCCATTTGTGCGCCCGTAGCTCATCCGCGAACTCCGGCGGGCAAAGCCGAGCAGGAGTGATCCGTACCTTATCACCATTAGGACAGAGTGTGAGTCCGAGTCGCCCGGCTTCTTCGATCAGTCTTACCACGCTCATATTTCTAGCGCCTCTTCAGCCTCAGCATGGCACGGCATGGCGGCCTTATCCGGATCCACAACTTCCGGCATCCCCTCCTTGTAAAGTGCAACACCGCAACATTCCCTCGTAAGCGGTGGTTTTTTAGGGTGCAACGCGCTTTCGAGTTGTTGCGGTACGAAAACGCGGGGTTCGCCTAGCATTGTTGTACTGTTGCACTGTGGAACCGGGGGCTTCGGCAAAAACCGCTCAAATGCCTCGCCGAAGTCGGCCAGCAGGTAGCCGCGAGGCGTTTCGTCACTGATGCGGATCGTGTGCGGCGACACACCAAACGGACGCAGTAGGTTCGCAAGCTGATTCGGCGAAATTGGCTTACGGTGTTTTCCCCATTCCGCCCAGGGCCGCCCTTCTATCGCCGTCAGTGCTTCGGTAAGATCGGCGGATGCTATCCTATCCGCGCCTTTTTCGGTGAAAATGGTCGCGATGTCAGCCAACAAACGCGTGCCGATACCATGCGCATCCAGATCATCGGTGCCGATTAGCTTAGCAAAAGCTTCCGCTGCGCGCTTCGGCCAGTCGCCGCCGGCAATCTCAGCAATCGCAAACAGCGGTCGCCAATTGTCCGCGACGCGGTTGAAAGCATCATCGGGCAGCTTGGGATCACAAGATTCGAACCGTGTGCGGTTATCGGCACACCAACGCGCCAGCTTCCGGCAGAGTTGGGTTTCCGATTGAGTCCGGCGCGCATCGAATCCGGCCTTTACTTCGCCCGGCTTGGCGCGCACAAGCTTGATAATGATGCTGCGGTCGTGCAGCGTGCCTGGCAGGTTGCCAATCCCGGCGAGTGCTACCGGCGCGAACACATTAAATGCGCGTGGCTCAAAATCGTCGCCAACGCATCGCAAAGCTTGACCGCCTCGCTTATGACCGGCGTTTAGCAGGCCACGCAAATCTTCGTTGTCGTGAATCCACGAGTCGCATTCGTCGACCAGCAGCGTGGGCTGGTACTTGTCAACGACGCGAAAGAGTACGGCAGTACTGAGGTTTTCCGTAGCAAGCGGCTTCGGTACAAGCGTTGCCAATACGTCGCGCAAGGTGGTCTTGCCGCAGCGTTTCTCTGGTGACTGAATGTTCAAGCGCGGCGTGTGCAGGAATGATTTGAAAGTGTGTGTGTGCGCAATCCACAACGCAATTACATCAGCAGCCCCGCTCGGCAGCACGACGTATTTGCTGACTGTCTCAGCAATTTCGTTCAGCAGGTCCGCGCCGTTTACCTCGTGCTCCCACAGCTCCACATCGGCCAATTCAACGCGTTGGCCTTGTTGTGCGTAGTTATCGCGCCCAATCGCTCGCCGCTGTTCTACTTCCTTCCGCAGCGTTGTGACACTGATACCAAGCGCATCACTTTCATCTTGAACACAACGGTCAAATTCTATCCGCGACAATGCGGCCAGGCGCCCTATGGCTTCGTCGTCAGTTTCTATCCTGGTTGTTGCGGCCTCGATTTGATCCTTCACCGCAGACGCCCCTTCCAAGTGATGTAGGTCGTTGAAGTCAGTCGGCCTCGTTGCCGCTTCTTTGAATTGAGGAACTGCCAGCCTTGCCCGAATTGCTTTCGCGGCAGCAGTCGCTTGCGTCAGGCCGGGATTGCCATCTGTGAATTGATCATCGTCAGCGGCAATAATGATCTCACGCCGCGGCCATAGCTCGCGCACCGCTTTCGCCACGTCCAACAAGTTGCCGCAGTTTATGCAGCAGATCACAGAGTGATCCGTAACCTCATGAATGCTCGCGCCGGTGGCGTAGCCCTCACCGATGACAACTGGCCCGTCCGCTTTGTCCGCCAGCGTGAACAAACACCCTGCAACGCGCCCGCCACTGAGAAAATTTTTCGAGCCATCGCCGCCGATAAATTGCAGACTGTGAAGCTCGCCATTTATGTCACGCAAGGGTAACACCAAAGCGCCGCGATACCCTCGCAAGTCTCCGTGCGACTGAACTTGTTTTGCGTTTAGATAGGTGTGCGTCGTAACTTGTTTTGCGCGCCCCAGTATCCAAGCGGCAGTTCGCCGCGCCTTCTTTTGCCGCTCTGTTTTCGTCCGCTCGTGTTGGCGCTTCGCGTCCTGCCAGCGGCGGCGCACTTCGATCCATTCTCCTTGCGACAAGTTGCCATTGCGCTCGCACCATTTTTTTTTAAGATCGCGCTTCCAACATCCATACACGCCAGCCACAGGAGACCCTGGATAAAGTACGTACCAAGAGTTCTTCGAGTGGTCGCCATCGGCCTTGATGCGGTGAAGCTTGTCGTCGATATAGATCGGCCCGCTATACTCGATTCCGGACTCGCGCAACGCAGCGCGGAAACTTTCCTCGTGACTCATTGCGCGTTCCTCCTTTCGTTTTCGAGCAGGTCCGTGAAACGACCGCGGCCCGGTTGCTCAAAAAACCAAAACGGTGCGTTGAAGATGTTTGCCAGAAACGCGAGCGCGTGATAATCTGCCCGCGGTCGCAGTTTTTGGAGCGCGCTCTTTGCCGGAGCGCGTTTCGCTTTTGGCGGACCGAGCGCGTTCATTTACTAGCCTCCATTTGCGATGAGAGATACGTCCTGATGCTGGCGACATCCCAAAGCCTCTTGCCGCGTTGCGCCCCACGGCGGCGAAGCGACACGCCTCGGATCAGGCCCAGGGCGTGCAAATCGTAAAGCAGGGACCGTCTTAGCCCAAAGCGCATGAATGCGCCGGGACTGTCGCAGAACTCTGCATCGTTCGCCTGTGATGCTGCGACCGGGGCAGTTGTTTTCTCGGTTAGCTGCCCGCCGAGCTTCTTTGTGTCCAGGACCATAGCTGGACGTTGAAATTAAGCACAGAACTCGCTACGTCACGAAATTCCGTTGTATTTCGTTGTAGTAACATTGCGGCAGTTTACTACAAGTTATGCATCGCCAAGCCTTCGAACGCTTGCTTTAGTTCGTTGTCGATGATGCGGGTCTTGATGCTTGACTCGTACGGAGTCTTACCACTCAACTGCAACTTGCCGATCAGAGGATCAAATTCCTTCCGCGATTTTTCCCATCGTTCGTCCAAATAGTCCTTTGCGACGCTCCACCATTCTGCGGTGTTGTGCTTCGTCATCGGCACGGAGAGAGCGAACAAGCGCTTCGCCCAAGGTGTAACTCTTCGAAAATACATACGATTACTCTTGAGCAGTAACAGGTGTTCATAAAGTCCTTCTGCCGCAAATTTGAACTTCGATAGCTTTTGTGCGCCGCTTTCATGTTTGCTCGGGAAGACGCACGCCGAGTTCAGTTCGAGGGTGGTTAAATATTTGCGAGCGAAAGCTAGCCGTCTAACCTCGAAGGTCCGCTTGTCCTTCACAAGCTTCGCCCGTAAGCCAAGATTCACTGGCCACAAGTCTCGCGTCTTTGCGACCTCTTTCATTAAGACTGGTTGTCTGACATAGAGATTTTCGAGATACTCCGCTCCCCATTGTATCAGGAATGCAAGTGCTCTTGCAGCGTGTCTTGGTTCCTCTTTCAGCAAGCGCCCGGCAATCTCATGATATTCTTTCGAAGCTTGCTCACGAACCGCTTCGTCATCGCTGGAAAATAACCTCTCCCGCAGCCCAGGACTTAAAGAACTCGAAATACTCGGGCCGATTCTACCGTAACTCGAAACACGAACTCGATAAGTCGCGTTACGAGCTGTTTGCCGGTGGGGAGCGAATTTTTGTTCCCATTCCTCGGCATAAGTTGGATACGCTCGCGAGAAGAGTTCCTCTAAGTCCTCCTTAGCACGCCAGCAGAGGTCAGAGACTTCCATTTGCTCATATTCCTCTGTCCATCTTGGAGGCTTGTAATGCATATATCCATCGATACCCCAGCGAGCTCCTACGAGGAATCGGGCCATCCATTTTGGGATACCGGTTTCGGTTCTCTTTTTGCGCTTTCGATGGTTTTCCACTTTTGTTGCAGAAAGTTTTGAGGTCTTCGATTTCGAACGCGTTTCGCGCAATTTAGAGCCGCGCGCAGGGCGGTTGAGCGAAACGGGCATGCGTCCCGACTTGCGAGCCTTAATTCGACGCCTAGCATCGCCTGTCATGGTCGGGAATCGAATCCGCGATGCGGTGCACGACGTAGTCGTCAAATTTGCGTGGACGAGCCATCAGCGTTGTTTACAGCGTGGGCAGCAGCGCAACCGCGTCGCGCAACCGCTCCAGCTCATGATGGGTGTAACGCTGGTGCACGTCTCGCGTGGTGTGCCCGGTCAGCGCCATTCGTCGCTCTTCGCTGACGCCAGCGTTGGCGAGGATCGAATTGAAACTGTGCCTCAGAGAATGAAACGACAGCGCGTTCACGCTGCGTCCCGCTCCTGATTTGCGTCGCTCGCGGATCACGCGCTGTTCGATGCGCGCACGATCCATCAACTTGCGGAAATGCTTGGAAAGCGGACTCACGTTGCGCCTAGCCAGTGACGGGAACAGATATGCATCGTCGCCTTTCGGTGTCGGCAGGGAGAGCAAGTAATCTTCCAGCGCCGGATGAATGACAGTAACGACTTCATCGCCTTTTTGGGATTCAAAGCGAATCGTTTTGATTTCTGAAACGAGATCGATGTCCTGCCAGCGAAGGTTGGCGCAATCACCGAGACGGGCGCCGATGTAGAATGCAGTGAGAATCAGCCCCTTCCAGTCGCCTTCAGCGGCCTTTACAAGCGCGCCCACCTGCTCAGGCGTAAAGACGTGCTTGCGCTGCGCTTTATCCTTTAGCGGTTCAATCGCGGCGCATGGATTGACCGAAATATGGCCTTGCTTCCACGCGGAGTTGAACGCGCTGGAAAGAATCGTGATGTCGAGATTTACGGTCGCTGGCGCGAGCGCGAGTGATTGGCGTTGGTCACGGAAGTCCGCAATGTCTGTGCTCGTTACTGCCGCAATATTGAGCCGCGCCCGATGTCCAAGAAACTCGATAAACTCTCGCATCATCTGCTCGTGCCGCGCTGCCGTCTTATCCGCGCGCGATTTCTTTTTTTGTTTCACAAAATGGTCGAACCACTGCTCGACCGTGAACACGCGCAGACCTTCGCCGTTCACGCTTTGCAGAACTTCGCTTAGCAGCTCGCGTGTCCGCGCCTCGGTCAGCGCCCCGCGCCGCGCTTCGTCGGACGCCTTCTGCAATGCGCGCGCCATCTCCAGCGCCTTTGATTTACTGGTCAGCTCCGTCGATTTCTTGAGCCGCCGTCCGGTCGCGTCCGTAAAGCAGGCGTACCAAAACGGGCTGCGCCGCTTGCCGTTTCGCTCTGCTTTATCTCTGACCACACAAGCCATGTCGTAACGGTAGTCAGAACGATTGGCAACGTCAACAACGTTTCATAAAGTCTTTTTAAGAGGGGAGAACGGTTTCGCTTAGGGTAAAAAATAGAAGTCTAGGTTCGAGTCCTAGCGAGGCAGCTTTTTTCGGTTGTTTGTCCGATGATGCCAGACTGCGCATTTGTGTGCACACACTCCTCGGTTTCTGGGATTTGCGAATCTTCTCCTACCAACTTCTCTACGCCAGTAGACGCCACCGAATGACCTGAAAAGTCTGGATTGTTGCGCAAGGATGTACGTCTGCCAGCTGAAGCGGAAACATCGGTAGTTTCTCTACAGCCGCCGCCATCGGAAGCATCCCTTTGTCAGTGTAAACGTCGAGCGTCGCCCACTCCTGGCTCGCTCATTCCAGTTGCTGAATTTGGGACCACGGCCAGCTCTATTCCTCGTTAGTCTCTTCGCCGCGAGCCAGGACTGAGCGACGTTTTTGGCTAAAGAAATCTTGCAGAATGGCGGCACATTCGTTTTGCAAAACGCCGGACGTGATTTCGCAGCGGTGATTCAAAGCGGGATGCTGGAGCAAATTTATGATCCCGCCCGCGCCGCCGCTCCGTGGATCGGCGCATCCAAAAATCACGCGGCGGATGCGGACGTGAATAAGCGCGCCAGCGCACATTACACACGGCTCTTTGGTAACGTAGAGATCGCAGTCCACCAGACGCCAATCGCAGACGGCCGCTTCGGCTTGGGTCAAAGCCAGCATTTCTGCGTGCGCCGTGGCGTCCTTCAATAACTCAACCTGGTTATAGGCGCGTCCAATAATTTTGCCGGCTCGAACAACCACCGCGCCGACCGGAACTTCGTCCGCCTCGCGCGCTTTTACGGCGAGCCGCAACGCCTGGCGCATAAAGGTCGCGTCGTCTTGCATTTCAACGAAAGTATCCGTTAAGAGCCACAAATGGAAAATCCTGTTTCGCATTGGGATAAACCCGAAAAATTCCCGAGCGTTTTGTATCTGTTTAACGTTGCAGCATTGTTATCGCTTAGGGCACCATCTCAGAGGTACAGTCTGGTAATCTTGTAGCGGCCCTTCGCGGTTTGAGCGCCGTAGGCGCGTTATGTTTATAGATCAGGCAGACAAGAATGTCTGGAGCTCCGTTAGGAGCGGCACGTGTGGGGGAGAAAAGCATGTCGCCCCTACGGGGCTGATGTCTTTCGTTTGGGGGCCTCGTCCTATAAACATGTCGCGCCTATGGCGCTCGGGGCGACGCGATCTCGACGCTAAACGGGTATAGCGTTTCGGGGCTGAGTTTGGTGATGAAATGAAGACCATGTCCCGCAGCTATCAGTTGCCTGAATAAACCCTCACCTCGCGACCTCTCCCTTACGAAGGGAGAGGCGACCCGATGCACGTACCGCATTCCATCCGCCTGACCATTGACCAACACAACCGAAGAGCGCAGCAGATCGACAATTTCCTTTACAAAGAAGCCGTTGCTTCGGCAGCTTCGGCATGTGCGAAGACTTCTGGCGGCGTGTTTGTTGCTGGCTGCTTTCTCCTGCGCCCGCGCGCAAGAACAGGGACGAACATTGGTCGATCGGCTGCTCAAGCCGGACATGAGTTTGCAGAACCCAGCACAAAACAAAAAATTCATGGCGGCGAAAAGTGCATCTATTGATAAACATGCAGTCACCAGCACGTTCTATTTGGAGAAGAAATCGAACTCGAAAAGGTTTTCCGGGGCCCGTGATTTCTCAGCGTGGCAATTTAATGCCCGATCTTTCCATGCCGTTGATAACGCAGCGAACTTTTCTGCGCGGAACCAGATTACAAATTCAAACCGCAGTTTCTCGACTCAAACCGCGCGTAATCTGCGCCATGCCCAAGAAGCCGGCAGAACAGTGGACGCACTCATTTTTACTGGCACCCGCCCGTTCCTCGATCAAGGCAAGAGCCAAAAAGCGCTCGGCAGGACGAATCCTCCGTTAACAATCGAGCAGGTGCGTGAGCTATTAAACAAAAATAAATAGCGCGCCTGCGCCGCCCCGGTGCACTATTCTCCATGCAACCGGACGAAGCCCTCGCTTCTCTGAAACAAGGGGCGGCGCAGATTATCAGCGAATCCGAATTCCGTGAAAAACTCGCGCTTGGCCGGCCGCTGCGCATCAAACTCGGAGTCGATCCGACCAGTTCTGACATTCATCTCGGCCACACGGTCATTTTTCGAAAGCTTCGACAGTTTCAAGATCTCGGACACCAGGCTGTTTTGATCATCGGCGATTTCACCGGAATGATCGGCGACCCCAGCGGCCGTTCGGCGACTCGACCGCAATTGGCGCGCGAAGAAGTAATGGCCCACGCCGCAACCTACCGCGAGCAGGCATTTAAGGTTCTCGATCCGGCACGGACCGAAACTGTTTTCAATGGCGATTGGTTTCGAAAAATGAGTTTCGAAGACGTGATTCGTCTCAACAGCCGGGTGACGCTGCAACAAATGCTCCAGCGCGACGATTTCCGCGAACGAATGGACAAGGAGCAAGCGATTCGCGCGCACGAGATTCAATATCCCATCATGCAAGGCTGGGACTCCGTCATGGTGAAAGCGGATGTCGAGCTCGGCGGGACTGATCAGCTCTTCAACATTCTGGTCGGGCGCGATTTTCAAAAGGAAGAAGGCCTGCCGCAACAAGTCGTATTTCTTCTTCCCATTCTCGAGGGCCTCGATGGATCCAAGAAGATGAGCAAGAGCTTGGGCAACTTCGTGGCGATCAACGACGCGGCCTCAGACATGTTTGGAAAATTAATGAGCGTCTCCGATGAGCTCATGGCGCGCTATTACCTGTTGCTCCTCGGCCGTTCCCTGCCGAAGCAAGCGCATCCGCTCGAAGCGAAAAAGCAGCTCGCATTTGAAATCGTGCAGACCTATCACTCCGCCGCTACTGCGAAAAAAACATTGGATGAATGGAACGCGCGCTTCAGCGAAAGACGTCTCGCTGACGCCGAGCTTCCCGGATTTACGGCGCGTGATGAGAACGCAGTGGCAATCGTCGTTGCTGCTTACGCGGGAGCTTTCGCGATCGCAAGATCGCGCACTGAAGCCAGTCGCTTGATCAAGCAGGGCAGCGTCCAGCTCGATGGAAAGAAAATTCTCGATCCGCAAATGATGCTGTCTTTGTGTGCCGGCCAGGTCCTGCGACTCGACAAGACCCGCGCGGTGCGAATCGTATAGCCGCCTCGCTGCGCGAGGCCCGACACTGGCGCCTGGACAAAGTCGCGTCACCCACCCGCCTTCGCGAAGCTTCCGCCTACGCCCGCTACGGCGTGACAAGTCGGCGTCGCAGGCAGGGCAACGGCTTCAGTTGATTTTCGATCTCAGGCCGCCGCCGTTTCGAGCATGGGCAGCATCGGCGCGTGCTCGACATAAGGCATCGCTATACCTTCGAAGTGCGCGCGGATACTGCGCAGTTCCGAAGTCACGAACGCGTCCACAAACGAGAAACGCCGGTCTAGCCACCCGAAAAACTTACTCTTAATCTCGTAGTGGAGGGCTAGCGTTATCTCGGTGCAGTTCGGCCGGATTTCAGTGAAATCGACTAACCCTATGAGATCGATATTGCCGCCCACGGATTCAAAGGCGTGTTGATCAGGCGAGTCGCTGTCCACTGCCAGAAGCACGGTATGCGCTTCAAAACCAATGGGACCACGGAAGCTAAAATCCACCGTCTTCGACGAAGTCACGGTGGCCCTCGTCACCATCACAAATTGCCGCCGATAGGATTGAATGCTGGCCAGGCGCGCTCTGCACTCTGCCAGTGACTGACTCATATGAAGCGTTTTTTGTAACAGCATAAATAGTAGAGTTTTTTGTCTCTGGACACGTTAGCAACGGCGATGCCACTGGCTTTTACGAGGGGAGGTGCGGGAATCCGCAGATTTTTGTGTCAAATTTATTTACACATATGTCTACGACTAAGACACAACAGCTCGTCACGACGCAAGAGCTGCACCGCGGTGTGCGTCTTGCCTACACCGGTATCCGTTCCGGCAACGAAAAAGCTCACGCGACTTGTCTCGCCAGACCCAACGCAGCTGGCGCGCGATTCGCGTTTATCGTTTCTATCATCGAACGGAAAATCTTTGCGCCATCTGCGCTGCCCAACTTTTCATCGCAGGCGCGATCGGGGTGTGGCATTAATCCGAAGACGTTTCGCTCGCGATTCGAGATGCCGGCGATGTTTTCAATCGAACCATTCGGATTGGCGTCGGGAACAATGCGGCCCCGCTCATCCGCGTAGCGCAGGATCACTTGTCGATACTGGTTGAGGTCGCGTAACGTTTCCGCGTCTGCGAAAAAGCAACCTTCGCCGTGCGCGACCGGCAATCGCAACAGAGTTCCTTCCGCGCAACCGTGCGTGAATGGAGAATCAGCAACCTCAACTCGCGTGGTGACCATTTCGCAAACAAACCGCAGCGACCGGTTGCGCACGAGCGCGCCGGGCAGCAGGCCCGCTTCGCAAAGAATTTGGAAGCCGTTGCAGGTGCCGAGCACGAGTTTGCCCGCGCGCGCATCGCTCACCACCGCCTGTATGATGGGCGAGAAGCGCGCGATGGCGCCGCAACGCAGATAATCGCCGTAGGCGAATCCACCCGGCAACACGATCGCGTCAAAATCGCGCAGCGAGGTTTCCTTGTGCCAGACATACTCCGCGCGTAAGCCGTCGATGCTGTTGATCGCCGCGACACAATCCTGATCGCAATTCGAGCCAGGAAACTGAATGACGGCAAATTTCACTGCTTCACTTGTAGCGGCGCGTGTCCTCACGCGCAAATCTTAGGAACTCGCTTCTGCTCCCTTCCTGCGGCCAAGGAAAACCGCCTCGATACCGCGCGATTAGCTTTCGACAAGATTTACAAAATGCAATGGATCAAGTACCGGCGCGCTCCTGTGCATGAGACACGGCGCTCTATCGCCGCGTGATACCGTGCACGAAACGCCTCGACCCGCCTTTGCCAAAGGCTCCGGCGCGGCCGGCAGAGTGGGCGCGGCTACAGCTTGCACAGCCGGGGGTCGCAGATAGCGACTTCAAGCAGTGCGATCTTTGCAGCCTGACAAAAGTTCGTAGCTCTTAAGCTGCAACCCAGCTAGAGGGGTCGCGGGTTGGGCAACAAGCCCAACCCGCGACGCTCTACACGAGCGAACTTCTCTCTGCCTCAGGCGCGTCAGCCGTCAAGGCAGTGAGTGGCCTACGTCGGATTTGACGATTGCGACATCCGTCGCACTGATCGTGCCGTTGGCGTTCACGTCTTCGCGGAAATTCGAGCCCGTGACCGTTTGCCCCACTGTCGATTTGGTCAGGGCGACGTCGCCCGCGTTAACGACTCCGCTCGCCGTCGTGTCACCGACCAGTACACCCATGGAAATGGGAACGTCACCCATGTGTGTGCCATCGTTCACGCCATGCAGCGTCATGGTGATTCGCTGTTGGTCGGTCACGCCACTAAGATTGACCGTGATCTGCGACTCCCGCTCCCGCTGAAGCTGCTCACCATCCCGGTGCCAGAAGTCACTGATGCGCTCTGGACCGTGACGGAGCTCGGGAAGTCAATAATCATCTGATAGGTAGGGCCGAGGCGGCATTCCACTCCCACGTTGCCAGTGAGTGGCAGCTCGATATCGAACGTGCCTGCTGCGCCATGGGTCTTTCGCGAGAAGGCGCTTTGTGCCATCGGAGCCGACGTGACATTGACCGTGCCCGTCATGCCGCAGCATTGCCCATGCGCGGTGCAATAATACGGAAACGATCCCGCAGTGTTAAACGTGTATGAGAAAGTCTGTCCCTGATTAAGAAATCCAGAGTCCCAGAGCCCGTTAGGTGAGCCTGGAGTACCCGAGGTGGAGGTGTGACCGCTGGAGCTCCAGCTCCACTGCACGGTATCGCCCGGGTTGATCGTGACTGATGGAGGCACGAAACAGAAGCAGTTGGGCCCGACCATCACCGTGACCGTGGCGCCACTTGCCACCCTGGGGCAGAAAGCCAGAAGCGGAGCGATAGTCACCACCACTGCGGCCATGCGAAGCAAAGAGGTTTTCATCATATTAATTATTTTAGTTATGCAGAGAGCGCTGAGCTGTGTTTGCTGCGTGTGCCAAAACATTCATCATTCGGAAAAAAACTCGGGCGATTTGTTAAGGCGGCGCTGCGAATTTTGTCTGTCACAGGGGTGAGGATTTTGCCAGAGAGGCGACTTACTTGTCGAGCACGAAACCCGCAGGCTGTGCACGCCTTCGAATTGCCTCAAATTAAATCGTACCGAAGGGAGTGAAGAAAAGGCGGGGCTAAGGAATCGTTGCCTCATATTTAATCGTACCGATGGAAACGTCGGGATGGCTAGGTATGAGGAGCAAAAGAGAATATCTCGGGAAGATGCGCTGGCGTTATAGGCGGGCGAAGGGTCGCGGGTATAAGAGCAGGTTGATTGAGGAGCTGGTGGCGGTGTGCGGCTACAGTCGCAAGCACGCGATTAGTTTGTTGAACGGAAGAGGAGGGCCGCGGGTGTTAAAGCGCACCGGGCCCAAGCCCACTTACCAGGAAGAGGTCAGCGTAGTGCTTAAGCGGCTCCGGTTTGCCAGCGACCAGCTCTGCGGCAAACGACTCAAAGCGGCGTTGCCACATTGGCTGCCGCATTATCAGCGCGAATACGGTGCGCTCTCTGAGCTGCTCCAAGAGAAGCTCAAAGCGATCAGCGCAGCGACGATCGATCGGCTACTGGCGCCGGTGCGAGCCAAGACGCGGCCCAAAGGTCGTGGTGGGACCAAGCCGGGTCGCTGGCTCAAGAACCAGATCCCGCTGCAAACCGACCAATGGGATGAGCGGCGGCCCGGGTTCATGGAAGCTGACACGGTGGCCCACTGTGGCGACACTCTGGAGGGCGACTTCATCTGGAGCTTGTGCTTTACCGATCTGGCCACCGGCTGGACCGAGCTGCGGGCCATTTGGAATAAGGGTGCTTATGGAGTGATGGAGGCGGTGGGTGAAACGGAGGCGAAGCTTCCTTTCGCACTGCTGGGGTTTGACTGCGACAACGGGAGTGAATTTTTGAATCATCATCTATGGCGCTATTGCCCGGCGCAAAGAGCCCGTGCTCTTCACCCGCTCGCGGCCTTATCACAAAAACGACAACGCACACGTGGAACAGAAGAACTGGACCCATGTACGGTGTCTGCTCGGCTACGAGCGGCTGGAAAATCTGGGGTTGTTGAAACCGATCAACGCCCTGTATCGCGGCGCCTGGCCGCTTTATCACAATTACTTCTGTCCCTCGGTCAAGTTGAGGGAAAAACGCCGTGACGGCGCGCGACAGATCAAACGGTACGATCAACCCCAAACTCCTTACCAACGGCTGTTGGAAAGTGGTGTGCTCGATGTGCAAAAGCGCGCTGCGCTCGAGCAGCAACACGCGGCGCTCAATCCTTTTGCGCTCAAGCGGCAGATCGAATCGCACTTGAAAGAAATCCAGCGGACCTTTCGTGCCGACAAGTGTTCCAAACCCAATTTGACAACCAAAGTAGCATGAGAGCTTCGGTACGATTCACCATGCGGCAACGAATCCCTCGCTAGACATTCCTTCGGTACGATTTTCCCGTGAGGCAACAGGTCTGCGAGAAAGCTGATTTCATCTCGACCTAGCGGGCCGTGGCGTAGCGCGCGGCGCGCTGCTCTTCATGGTAATCGTTCACCACAAGGCAAGCGTGAATAATTCCTGGAATCCATCCCAGCAACGTTAACACGATGCTAAGCAGGAAGCTCCCCAGTCGTCCGGTCATCAGCACCGCGACCGGCGGAAGCACGACGCAGAAAAAATATCGCAACGCTTTCATTTAGTCATTTCACGATCCAACGATTTGATCATCATTTTATTTTAACCACTCGCTCACTCGCTGACTCTCTCAATTTGATAATCCTCGATCACCGGATTCGAAAGCAGATCGCGGCAAAGACCATGCAAGCGCGCTTCCATCGCGACATCTTTTCCATCGACATCAATCTCGAGATATTTCCCGATCCGGACGCTGCGCACTTCCGGCATTCCCAGATGCCGCATCGCGTCGCGCACCGCTGCTCCTTGCGGATCGAGGACCGCGGCCTTGGGCATGACGACGACTTTGACTTTCATCGCGTCACCATATTGGCAGCTCACCGTGCCAACAAGTGTAATCCCCCGAGTTCAGTGCATTGCGCATGTGCATCGCTAAATCGGAATGATTGCCTTACTTGTCGATCTTGAGCCTCACCGTTTCGGCCAGCGCTTCATCGACATAAAATTCCACCCGATAATCACCGGCCGCCCAGCCCTCCTCCGGCCGGGAGAGCGTGAACGTCCCAAAAGAATTCGGACTATCAGCAATGGTGGAAGCTTCGTCCACTTTGTAATCCGGCGGAGCGACCTCGCTCACGTTCTCCGCGATCCAGACGGCGCGCACTTTGGCGTGACCGCTCAAGTCATGCCCCTGCCAGCGCGCATAAATCTGCGCTGTATTAGATGAAAATGTTGTGGCCGGCTTGCCCATCGGCTCCGTCGCCAGACCGACAGAGAGCTTCTTCGCCAGCTCAGCCGGTCCGACCTCCGGGCGGTTCGCGATCTTCGGGGGTTCGGTAAGCTCGAGCGAAGTGCGTTGCAAGAGGGCGCCGCTCGGCCGCTTCATCTCAGTTACATCTTTGATGTAGCCGATGTTCGGGACAAACCATCGATCTACGACGGCATGGAACGGCTTCGTTTCGATCAGGTGAATGTGATAGGCCTCAAATCTTCCCGCCGGAACTTGCACCGATTCCTGAGCGACGATCTGGTAGCTCTCGTTAATTTGGATGCCCGTGCCCTGGCTGTGATACTCCCATTTCTCCCCAGCCTTCAGGGGAAGACTCAAGGTTTTCTCAGGCGGAGTTGAGATGGTCTTTTCACCGTCTCCTGCCATCCGCGCGACGTGAAAGATACCATCGTCCTTCACTTGCAAGAACTCTGTGATCTGCACAGCGCCTTGCCGGTACGTCTCAAACTTGTGCGCCTCGGTGTTGTCGATCTTTTCCGGACCTGCGACAAATACGACGACCGGCAAATGGACTTTACCGTTCGCCTCGGGCTTGATGGATGCATCGCTCAGCTTGATGCCATCGCCGAATTCTTGCGTCATCTCATATTTCCAAGTCGTCCCTTGTGCCGTGGGCAGAATCGGCTCCGCGCGGGCAAGCGTGCTTGCGCAGAGCCAGGCCACGACGTGCAACATCTTTCTCATTTTCCGCGAAACTATGAAGCCTAATCATTGAGTCAATCCGCGACTCGTGAAGGCCGCCCTCTGCGGTTATGCTGATTCGATGCGGACCCGAACAAAGCAGACTGCCGTCATCGGGAAAGTAATTCTGCTCGGATGGATCATTGCCGCGGTTGGCGTCCAGCTCGCATGCCCCGCGCGATCGAATGATCGCCGGCAGGTGGTTCTGATCGTCTGGGATGGGATGCGTCCAGATTTCGTGAGCGAAGAAAACACGGCGGCGCTTTGGAGCCTTTCCAAAGAAGGGGTCTTTTTTCGCAATCATCACGCGGTTTATCCGAGCGCCACTGAAGTCAACGGCACCGCGCTCGCGACCGGCGTTTATCCCAATCACAGCGGATTGATCGCGAACTACGAGTATCGGCCGGAGATTGACAGCAGAAAATTGATCAACGTCGAGAATCCGGCGGTTGTGCGAAAAGGGGATGAACTTTCCGGCGGAAATTATATCGCGGTTTCAACAATCGCCGAACTTGTGCAAAAGGCCGGCCGACGAACTGCGATCGCAACGGCGAAGACTGTCGGCCTGCTCTTCGATCGACATCTGGATTCGCGCGGCAAAGATTCCGTCGCGCTTTTCGCGGGTCAATCGCTTCCGCCCGATGCGATCGCGTCCGTTGTGAAGATGCTCGGTCCATTTCCAGCGCCGCCGAAGCGACCGTTCGCAGAGGGCGATGCGTGGATGGCAAAGGCGCTAACGGATTCTCTGTGGAGAGATGGCGTGCCGGCTTTTTCGCTTTTGTGGTTGAGCGAGCCAGACGCGACGCAGCATCGAACCGCGCCGGGCGCTCAGTCTGCGCTCACTGCGATCAGAACGGCAGACCAGAATCTCGCGCATGTTCTCGCTGCGTTAGGTCGACAACATGCGCGCGAGACAACTGACATCTTCGTCGTGTCCGATCACGGTTTCTCCACCATCAATCGAGAGATCGATCTGCGGAAAATTTTGACGGCGGCCGGATTCAATGTTGCGACCGATGACCCGAAACCTGACGACATCATGCTGGTCGGGAACGGCGGCACCGTTCTGTTTTACGACATTCGGCACGACACGACCGTGACACATCGCCTCGTCGAATTTTTGCAACAGTCAGATTTTGCCGGCGTCATTTTCACGAAGGAACGGATGCCGGGAACATTCGGCCTCGACAAAGCTAAGATCGACAGCCCAAACGCTCCGGATGTGGCAATGGCATTTCGTTGGAGCGAATCGAAAAATGAGTTCGGTATTTCGGGAATGGTCGATGCCGATTGGCAGCGAAGAGCGGGCGAGGGGACGCACGCAACTCTCAGCCGGTTCGATATGCATAATACGCTGGTCGCTGCCGGCCCGGATTTTCATCGCGGCCAAGGCGATGATTTACCCAGTGGGAACGTCGATCTTGCGCCGACGATCCTGCGCATTCTCGGAATTACGCCACCACGGCAATTGGATGGCAGAATTTTGTCTGAAGCGATGGTCAACATCGACATCTCACCATCAAAAACTGAAACGGAAACAATCGAGGCGACGCGCAAATTTCCGTCGGGAACGTGGCGGCAGACTCTCCAAGTCTCCCGCACTGGATCAACAACTTATCTCGACGAAGGCAACGGCGCTTTTGTTCCGCCGAGATCGGAAAACAAGAACGAACCACCGCATTGATTGACATTGGTCAGTCGGCTCACTAGCCTCATGGGCGTGATTCGCTGTGTTGGCCGCATCGTGACGATTCTCGCGCTCTGCTGTGCGATTGGTTTGCATTGGATCGCGCTTCAATCGGTCGCGTGGACTACGATGGTGATTGAATACTCGAAGCATGCGCCGTTGTGCCAGGCCATCACTCAAACGTTTGACGGCGCGCATCCGTGCTCGCTTTGTCATACTGTGAATACGGCGAAGAACTCCGAGCAAAAATCTGATCTCCAACCTGCGGCGCCGAAGATCGACATGATCTGTGCGCCGCGCGCGATTTCTTTGCCACCGTCATTTGTGCGGTTCGATTACGCGACGAGTAGTTTTCCGTTATCTCAACGCCGGTCTTCCCCGCCGGCTCCTCCGCCTCGCTCGTTGAGCTAACTGCGATCGAGATTGGCTGCGCTGTGCGTGTGCACGGATCGTAGCCCTGCGCATCAACAATCGGGGACTGCCGCGGCATTTCGCGACGTCGTTCCCATTTTTGGAGAAACCCAAATGAAAATTTTACGTTTGCTTTTTTGGCTAGCTTGGGCCGGATGCAACTTGACCGGGACCGGATGGGCTTATGGCCACGGTTTTGCCGGCCCACGTTTCTTCCCGGCTACGCTCTCGACTGACGATCCATTTGTCGCAGACGAGTTTTCGCTGCCGACTGTTTCCAGCATCGTTACGCCGGACAGCGGCGGCACGCGCGACACGGAGATTTCTTCCGACATCGCTCTGCGCATCACGCCGAAATGGGACATCGAATTTGGGGAGACGTTCATCATGCTCCGCCCTTCGCAAGGCAAGGCGGTAAACGGTTTTAGCAATCTTTCCATCGGCTCGAAATACGAGTTCTTTGAAAACGACGAACACGAAACGGTGGTTTCCTTCGGCCTGGGCGTAGATGTCGGAGGCACGGGAAACAAGAGTATTGGAGCGGACAGTTTCACCACATGGACACCTGCCCTGTTCTTTGGCAAAGGCCTGGGCGATTTGCCGCAGGGATTGTCGTGGTTGAGACCACTTGCGATCACTGGCCTGATAGGCGTCGCTCTCCCGAGCAGCGCGCGGACAGACGGATCACCAAATCCCGCTGTTTTGCAATCGGGTTTGGCGATCGAATACAGCATTATTTACTTACAGACGCAGGTCAGAGACATCGGGCTGCGCGCGCCATTCGACCGCTTGATTCCGCTGGTGGAGATTTCCCTTAGTGACCCAATCAACCGCGGAGAGAGCGGACTAATTACCGGCACCGTCAATCCCGGCATAATCTGGTCTGGCAAATACTTCCAAGTCGGTGCCGAAGCGGTGATTCCCATCAATTCGCGCACTGGCAATGACGTGGGATTCATTGCGCAGCTGCACTTCTATCTGGACGATCTTTTCCCGCACAGCCTGGGCCGCCCGCTCTTCGGAGGAAATAAATGAAACGTATTATCCTCAGGTTCTTTCTAATTGTTCTGGCCGATTCAGCCCGGCTTGAAGCGCATGCTTTTCTCAAAGTTGCTGAACCCGCCGTGGGCAGCACCGTGCAGACATCGCCGAACGAGGTGCGAATCCGGTTTACGGAAAACATCGAACCCGCCTTCAGCAACATTCAAGTCTTCAACGCGTCTGGGAAAGAAGTGGACAAACGCGATGTGCATCTGGACCCCTCCGACCACGCGCTGCTGCGCGTGTCTCTGCCGCGCCTCGGGGCGGGAATCTACAAGGTCGTCTGGCGCGTGGTTTCTGTCGATACACACGTGACGAACGGAGACTTCACGTTCCGTGTTGTCCGTTAGGCGTTAGTGCGAAGGAGAACCGATGCCCACCGCGCTGCTCATCATCGCTCGCACTGCGCAAATCGCCGCGTCGATCCTAATCGCGGGAATCTTTACCTTCGATCTCGTCGCGCTTGGCCTGGCTGGCCGGCCGGCGAGCGGTGATTTCCACGAGGTCGAGCGGCGCTTGTTCCGCCTGGCCGTTTGGAGTCTGGTCGCGGCGCTTCTCTCCGCTCTGCTCTGGTTTTGGCTGGAAGTCGCGAGCATGAGTGGGTCGTCGTTTACGAACGCTTTCTCCACAACAGCGTGGCGAGCGGTTTTGTTTGAAACGGAATTCGGTCGCGCCTGGCAGCTTCGCCTTGGCTTCATCGCAGTGGCGTTTGCGCTCGCCGCGTCAGGCTTGGCGCAAGATGAAGTGCGACGGGCGCTGATCCTGGTTCTCTGGCTGCTCAGCGTTGCTCTCCTCGCCTCGCTCGCTTGGATCAGCCACGCCGCGGCCGCCAGAGTGCAACCACTCGGTCTAATGGGCGATGCGCTCCATCTTTGCGCGGCGGGCGGGTGGCTCGGTGGACTGGCGCCGCTGGCAATTTTTCTGACGCGTGCTCGTGTATCGTTCTCGTTAAGCAGACGAGCCGCTCCGGTGCTGCAGCGCTTTTCCACGCTCAGCTTGTGCTGTGTAAGCGTTCTCGTCGTTAGCGGTATTTCCAATAGTTGGTTGCTGGTCGGCTCAATTCACGCCCTTTTCACGACGCCTTATGGTCGGCTCCTGCTTTTTAAGCTCACGCTCTTCGGCATCCTCATCGGCTTCGGCGCGCGCAACCGGTTCGTCGTCCAGACGAAGCTCCTAAGAGCTCCAGCGGGCTCGGATTTGCTGCCTCAACTCCGCCACAATGTGATCTGCGAGGCTTGCCTCGGCTTGGCGGTCGTAGCGATCGTGGCGTGTTTAGGCGTAACGCCCCCCGTGCAACATCCCTGACGTATAAAAAATAAGACGAGCTAGAGAACAAACCACGGACACGATTTGACCCTCGGCACCGGTTCCTACGACGGAATTGTTGGCGAGCAGACATCATTGCGTTACAAAAATGTTTTCTTCGAAACTAGTGTGCAATTCACATTGCGCGGCGACGGAGCCCATCAATATCGCTTCGCCGATGATCTGGGTTGGAGCGGCGGGCCCGGTTATTATTTTGTTCGCGAGCGCGACACGATCATCGGGCTCCAATTTGATGTCTCAGGCGAACACAAAGATGTCGATCGATTCCGCGGCAAGAAAGCTGAGGACACCGGCATCACTTCCGTGTTAGCGGACGAAAGTTGTCGCGAAATCGCCTCTAGCGGTTTTTGCAGGAGCGGAGCCTACGGGGCTCGAACCCGCAACCTCCGCCGTGACAGGGCGGCGCTCTAACCAATTGAGCTAAGGCTCCTCGAAAAAAGCGTAGCAGCGTAGGTCGCGCGTTGCAGAGCTTCAACCCTTTTTCCCATTCTCTGCAAACGTCCAACGCTCAACGCTCAACGTCCAACATCCAAGCTGAGAGCCGTGAAAATGTATCCATTCCCATTTCCTGAGCATGTTGGCACAACGCCCGCTACATTCCACCGCAACCCGAATTGAAATCGTCCGTTGAATATTCTGAGTGCTCGATCCGACGAACTCCGAAAGCATTCGCGAGCAGGCATTGCGAAGCGCATACGACAAAGTTATAATGACATCGGTTCGGCGGATTGACCCAAACCATAAATGAGCGACGAGCGCAGCGAAGGATTCGAGGGCGGGGAAGAAAGCTCGGGGATACGCAATCTTCTCGATTCGTTTGATCGCGTCATTGCTTCACTACCACCAGGCGATCCAGTCCGACGCGAGTTGCTCGATTTACGACCGGAACTGTCGGATCGGGAAGAGACAATGGTCGAAGCGCGCCGGATGATCGAGAAGCTGGAGGAAGTCATCAAGAAAGTGACTTCGCCCGCGAATCGCATCGGCACGTTTCTCGGCGCGACCTCACGCGACACGGCGCACATCGTCGTGGGCGGGGCCGATTATTATTGCAATGTCGACCCGCGCATCCCTCTCGCGAAATTGAAAAAGGGAACACGCGTGCTGGTCAACGAAGCTTATGTCATTGTCGGCGATCTCGGATTCGAAACGGCGGGCCCGGTAACGAAAATCACCGAAGTCCTGAGCGACGATCGATTGCGTGTCGGTTCTGAGCACGGACTGCAATCGATGGTCCTCCAACGCTCAGCCGATCTCGCCACATCGACATTGAAATCGGGGGACGAAGTGCGTGTCGACCCAAACTACCGCATGGCGCTCGAGATGCTCGCCCGCACAAAATCGCACGAGCATTACCTCGATGTCGTGCCGGAACTGCCTTGGGAAAAAGTAGGCGGGCAAGAGGCGGCGCTTCAGGCAATCAAGGACGCGATCGAGCTCCCGCTTTTGCATGTCGATCTTTTCAAAAAATTTCAGCACGCGACGCCCAAAGGTTTTCTGCTTCACGGGCCGCCCGGGTGCGGCAAAACGCTCATCGGGAAAGCAACCGCGTACAATTTAACGAAACAGCTCCGCGAAAAAACTGGCGTAGAAATGACGGAATATTTCATGCACGTAAAAGGCCCGGAGATTTTGAACATGTGGGTGGGCGAATCGGAACGCATGGTGCGCGAAATTTTCGCTACCGCGCGCGAAAAACGCCTGGAAGGTTTCATGCCGTTTGTCTTCATCGACGAAGCGGAATCGATTCTTGGGACACGCCGCGCCTCGCGTTACTCCAACATTCTTTCCACGCTGGTGCCGATGTTTTGCTCGGAAATGGACGGCATCGATTCACTCAACGATGTCGTCATTATTCTCGCTTCCAATCGCGCCGACCTGATCGACCCCGCAATTCTGCGTCCCGGGCGTATTGATCGAAAAATTAAAGTCAATCGCCCGAATAAACAGGGCGCGCGCGACATCTATCGAATTTATCTGACCGACGATCTTCCCTACGACGGCGCGCTTGCAAAAGAAGCCGATAACGTTGGCGCGGCGGTCGATCAGTTGATCGAGCGCTTTGCCGATTGGCAATTTGCCAAGCGAGAAGAAAACAAATTCCTGGAAGTGACGCTGCGCAGCGGTCGCAAAGAAACACTTTATCGCAGCGATCTGATCAGCGGCGCTATCATCGCTTCCATTGTCGAACGCGCCAAAGCGATGGCGATCAAACGTGCGATCGCGACGCAACAAGAAGAGGGCATTCGCGAGACCGATTTGCAGCTCGCGTTCAACGCCGAGTACACGGAGAACGACATCTTCCCAGCTACCGATGTGACGGAAGATTGGCTCAAGTTGATCGATTACGATCCCGAAAACGTCGTGAAAATCGCTCCGGTGCGACCGACTGCAGATGCGCGATCCCGCGCGATCTCAGGCGTTATCTGATGAGATGGTGCGTGCTCGCTGGCGTTATCATGCGCCGATAAGACTGTAGGGGAAGCTGTTAGCTTCCGTCTCTATGGGCCAACCGCCGCGATTACCGGAAATTCGATTACCGTGGGAAAAGCGGATCATCTACTTTGTCACTTCTGTGTGAAAGATCGACGCAACGTATTAGCTAATCCTGACGTATTCGAAGCCATCAAAGCGACGATCACTCAGTTGCGAGGATGGCATATCTTGGCTGGCGCCGTAATGCCTGATCATGCGCATTGGATAGTTGGGCCGCGCTTGGATCGGGAAATTTCAGTTGGTGATTTTTCAAACGCATTCAAGCGGCTTTTGCGCAAAACGCCGGTTGAACAGGATTGGGAATGGCGGCGCGGGTGTTTTGCAGACGATTGGCCATACCATTTGGATTTCATTAATGATGAAAAAGATAATCTGTAGGGGAAGCTGTCAGCTTCCCGCCCTTCGAACTGGGGAAGCTAGCAGCTTCCCCTACAGGGCCGGCACTGCTGACGGCGTTCGTACGGATCGTCGTGGGATTGTTAGATTATGAAGCGCGTCTTCGGACTGGAGACCGAGTACGGCATCACCGTGAATGGCGCGGAGAATGTCGACGTCGTGGCTGAGTCGATCGAGCTGGTGCGGCGTTACACTGAGCACGGAGCGCTCATGAAGTGGGATTACGAACTGGAGGATCCGCATCTCGACGCGCGCGGGTTTCGCGCCAAGCAATTACTCCAGGATACCGATGAATCGGCTTACTACGAGATCGACAAGAACCGGCCGCTTAGTTTCGAGGAAATCAAAAGCGACCTTGTCCTTTCAAACGGCGCCCGCTTTTACAACGATCACGCGCATCCGGAGTATTCCACGCCCGAGTGCTCGGCGCTTCACCAAATTGTCGCGCAAGACAAAGCTGGCGAACGCATCCTTGCTGAATGCGCCCGGCGCCGAAATCAGAAGCTGGAAACCGGCCAGGAAGTCCGCCTTTACAAGAACAACACCGATTTCGTCGGCCACAGCTACGGTTGTCACGACAACTACCTCATGCGCCGCGACATTCCATGGGACCGCATCGTCGCCGGTATTCTGCCCTTCCTGATCACGCGACAGATTTTCGCTGGGGCGGGAAAGATAGGCATCGAAGCGGAGGGCGCAGCAAGTCAGCTCGGTGTTTTTCAAATTTCACAGCGCGCGGATTTTTTTAGCGTGCTAGTGAGCATCGACACGATGAATCGCCGCCCGCTCGTCAATACGCGCGACGAGCCCCACGCCGACGCCAACCGTTACCGGCGCTTTCACGTCATCCTGGGCGACTCGAACATGAGCCAATGGGCGACCGCGATGAAAATCGGTACTACTTCTCTGGTTTTGGATTTGATTGAGCGTGGGAAAACGCCGCAACTCGAGATCGCGCAACCGATTGACGCGAACAAATCAATCAGCCGCGATCAAACTTACGATTGGATTATCGAGCTGAAAGATGGCCGCAAGATTTCCGCGATTGAAGTGCAACGGATTTATCTCGCAGCCGCGGCCAAGATCGATAACAGCGCGGATGAAGATCGAGAGTGGATTTTGGGCGAATGGGAAAATGTTCTGAATGATTTGGAGCGCGATGTGATGGTGACGCGGGATCGCGTCGATTGGGCGGCGAAGAAATTCCTGCTCGACGCATTGCAGGAAGAAGAGAAACTTGCCTGGAGCGATCCGTGGCTGCAATCGATCGATCTCGAATATCACAATGTCGATCTTGAGCGCGGTCTGTATTACGAGCTTGCGCGGCAAGGGTCGATGCGGCGAATCGTCAGTGAAGACGAAATCAAGATGGCGATCTTTACGCCGCCGGAAACCACCCGCGCATTTTTCCGCGGCCGTTCCGTCGCGCGCTTCAACGACGAAATTACCTCGATCCAGTGGGACGAGATCGTTTTCGCAAATGGATCGCAATCACGCCGCGTCGGCTTGCCGGAAGCCTCATTAGACGCGCGTCTCGACGCGCTCAATCACGCCGCGGCCAATGGCAAAGACTTCGCAGAGTTTATCCGCGCACTGAGCGAGATCGCATAATCTGTAGAGGCAGCCCCGAAAGCTTTCGGGGCTGCAACCTGGCAAGAAATCACGAGCAGCTGATCCCGATTTTTGGATAGAACCGTTTGGTCTTCGAAATCCGAATCAACAAGAGGGATGTCACGGGAATTTTCTGCGGCGCGTTGGCCGCGTATTTACGGGAGCTTTTTTCCAGCGGCAGCCTTGGCCATGTTGCTTGCCGGCGTGAGCCTGTCCGGCCAGCGCAGCCTGGCGCAGACCGCTCCCACATTCACAAGCCTGTTCGTGTTCGGGGATAGCCTGTCCGACGACGGAAATATCGCGCACCGGGTGCGAGACACCTTTGGTTTTAGTTATCCGAGCAGCAATTTCGATTACAGCAATTACCGATTTACGGACGATCTCGACACCTCGCCGGCCTCGAGTTTGTACAGTGGCGTCTGGCACGAGCAACTGGCGAGATCTTTTCTCAATTTGGCCGTGGCGAGAAACAGTCTGGATGGCGGAGTGGACTACGCGTTCGGCGGCGCGACGACACGAGACGGCCAGACCAACCGCACCATTATTAATAATCCCTTCCCGTTCGGCGGCGGCGATTTCACGATCATGATCGATAACATGGGTAAACAGGTGGCCGATTATCTCGGCTCGAACACGCCCGACCCTAATGCGCTTTACCTCCTCTGGGGCGGAGGAAATGACCTCTTTGATGATTCAAGCGCGACGAACGTGACTGCGACGGCAGGTGGCGTTCGCACCCTGGTCGATCGGCTCGCGCTAGCGGGAGCGCGAAAATTTTTGGTGCCGAATGTCCCCCCGCTTGGCGCAGTGCCGAATTCGCTCGGCCACCCTTCGACAGTGGCGGCACTCGATCTGGCGTCGGCGAATTATCGGGGCCAATTGAACGCGGCGCTTGCGGCCGAGCAAAGCGCATTGGCTGCTCAAGGCATCAACATTCAACTCTATGGACTCGATATTTGGCTGAATGTGATTCGTATCCTGGCCGAGCCGGCCAAATACGGCTTCACCAATGTGACTGACAGTTCACAAGGCGACTCGGTTAACCCGGACCATTACCTGTTTTGGGACGACCTTCATCCAACTACCGCCGGAGATCACGAGATCGCAATGGAAGCGGACCGGGTGATCAGCGGTGCAGTGCCGCCGCTGGGCAAGGCTGTGAATATTTCCACTCGCGGAAAGGTCGGCACAGGTGAAGACGTGCTGATCGCCGGGTTCATCATCACCGGGACGGACGCAAAAAGAGTGATCGTGCGCGCGCTTGGTCCATCTCTTTCGAATTTCGGGGTCCCCGGTCCGCTCGCGGATCCGATGCTGACAATTTACGATAGCAATCAGGCCATCGTCGCGCGCAACGATAATTGGAGGGACACGCAACAAGCCGAGATCGAGGCGACCGGCCTCGCCCCGCAAAACAATCTCGAATCAGCAATCGTAGTGACATTGGCGCCAGGCGCGTACACGGCAATCGTAAGCGGAAAGAATGGCGGTACCGGCAACGCCTTGGCTGAAGTTTATGATTTAAACCCAGCCGGCCAATCCGTTCTAGCTAACGTAAGCACGCGGGGTTTTGTGGGAACCGGCGACGATGTTTTGATTGGCGGATTCATTATCGCGAGTGGCGAGCCGCCGGTGATCGTCCTGCGCGCGATTGGACCCTCGCTCAGCTCTCACGGCGTTGCGCAGCCGCTGCAAGATCCGAACATTGAACTGCACGACCAAAACGGAACGCTCATCGGGTCGAACGACAATTGGAGAGATACGCACCCGACGGCGATTAAAGCGACTCTGCTCGCTCCGGCCGACACTCGCGAATCCGTTATCGTGGCATCCCTGGTCGCAGGCAACTACACTGTCATCGTGCGTGGTAACAACGGCGCGACGGGAGTAGCACTGGTGGAAGCGTACCGGCTCGAGTAACACGGCTACTCGTTAGGCCGAATTGTTTCGGCAACGTGCCGAACTCAAGGAGCGGCGGTCTCCAGTCCGCCGAAGAGAGGCGGCTTGGAAGGCGCCCCTCCTTGACAGCGGAACGACGTTACGACCAGGTGATCAATCGCAGCTCGTGCTCTTGCATCAGGTGCGGATTTGTGGGGACGACCCGCACGCTGAATCCGTAAGCTCCACTTTCGGAGGCGGGAACCAAGCCTTGGTAGATATAACTGCCGTCACCGTTCTGGCTGCTTTGCGCCAGAATTGTAACCGCAGGATTTTTGATGCCGCCGTTCTCTGATTCACCGTGATAGGCTTCAACGCGCACGTGTTTCGGATCCACTGCGCCGAGATGAACGCGTGCGCTCAACTGGAGCGACTCGCCCACTGGAATGTTTTGCCGATCGGTGTTGCCGATCTGCACGTCTTGAATGCGCACTTGCGGCCAATCTTTGCGCATTTTGGATTTCCACTGGCTCAGGTACGTGGCGGCTGAGCAATTGTCGCGCGAAAAATCTTCGTGCGATTTTGCGGCTGGAATGTAAAGCCGCTCGGTGTATTCCTTCACCATCCGATGGGTGTTGAAGACCGGCGTGACGCTGCGAATCGATTCGCGCATCAATTGCAGCCAGGCGAGGGGAAGTTTGCCGTCCGGTTTCGCGTAATAAAGTGGGATGATTTGGTTCTCGAGCAGTTGATAGAGACTGCCCGCATCGACTTCATTTTGAAATTCGATGGTGCCGTTGTCGATCTCCGGGCCGATCGCCCAGCCGTTGTTGCCGTTATATCCTTCGCGCCACCAACCATCGAGCACGCTCAGGTTGAGTCCACCGTTTGGCGCCAATTTCATTCCGCTGGTGCCGCTCGCTTCCAGTGGACGGAGTGGATGGTTCAGCCAAAGATCGACCCCCTGCACGAGACGGCGGGCAATGTAACTATCGTAATCTTCGAGGAAGACGAGGTGGTTCTCCAAGCCGGCTTGGCGGCTGAATTTGTAAACCTCTTGGATAAGCGCTTTGCCGGCTTCGTCGCGCGGATGCGCCTTACCGGCAAAAATAAATTGCACCGGGCGCGTCGTGTCGTTAAGCAATCGATGAAGGCGTTCCTTGTTGCCGAACAAGAGCGCGCCCCGCTTGTAGGTGGCAAAGCGTCTGGCGAATCCGATCGTTAGAATTTCCGGATCGAGAATCTGGTTGACCCTGCGGATCGCCTCCGGCGATTCGCCCACACGCTCCCGGCGCATGCGCACCCTTTCGCGCACGAACTCGACGAGACGGAATTTCAGTTTTTGATGCGTCTCCCAAAGTTGCGCATCAGGAATATCGATGACCCCGCGCCAAAAATCCGCCTCGGTGAGATGTTCTTCCCAATTGTGGAGATACCTGCTATAGAGCGCGGAAAACTCCGGCGCCATCCAGGTTTTTGTGTGCACGCCGTTGGTGATGCTAGTGATCGGCACTTCGTGCACCGGCACGCCGGTCCAAACGTCTTTCCAGAGCGATCGGGTGACTTCGCCGTGCAATTTGCTCACGCCGTTGGCGTGCCGGCTGAGCCGCAACGCCAGGATGGTCATGCTGAAGGGATCGCTGGGGTTGACCCGCGTTTGGCCGAAGGAGAAGAGTTCGTCGAATGGAATATTAAGCTCCTTCGCGAATTGGCCGAAATATTTCCGCATCATCTCGCGCGGGAAGGAATCGTTGCCCGCCGGGACAGGCGTGTGGGTGGTGAAAACGTTGGCCGCGGCCACCACTTGCAGGGCGGAATAGAAATCGAGCTTCTTCTCGACGACATTGAGACGAATTCGTTCGAGCGCGAGGAAGGCCGAGTGTCCTTCGTTCATGTGAAAGACGTCCGCTTCGATCCCAAGCGCGCTCAGCGCTTTGACGCCGCCGATTCCGAGCATGATCTCCTGGCGCATCCGCATTTCCAGATCGCCGCCATAAAGCTCAGCGGTGATCAATCGATCCTCGGCGCTGTTTTCCGGAGTCTCTGTATCGAGAAGATACAGATTGACGCGGCCCACTTGCAGTTGCCAAATCTTCGCGAAAACCTCGCGATCCAAAATTCGCACCGAGATAAGTAAGTTCGCATCGCCGCGGCGCACTTCGCGGATCGGCAGGTCGTGGAAATTCTGATTGAGGTTGACCGCTTCCTGCACGCCCTCTTTGTCGATTTGCTGCTTGAAATAACCGTGGCGGTAAAGCAGGCCGATCGCGACGAAGTTTAGATCGAGATCGCTCGCCGATTTGCAATGGTCGCCCGCGAGAATGCCCAGACCGCCAGAATAATTCGGGATCGATTCGTGGAAGCCGAATTCGGCGGAAAAATAGGCGACCGGATTCTTGATCGCGCTGCCTGCTCCCGTTTTTCCGTAAGTGTCTTTGCGGGCAAGATAATTGCGGAATGCGTCATGGACTTCCTTCAGCTCGCGTAGGAAAGCTTTGTCCTGCGAAACTTCCTCCAGGCGCGATTGCCGCGAGAGCTGGAGCATGCGCACCGGGTTGTGATTGGTCCGGTTCCAAAGCTCAGGGTCGAGATGACGAAACAGGCGGCGGGCCGAGGGCTCCCACGTCCACCAAAGATTGAAGCTCACTTCGCGCAACGGCTCGAGCGTCGCTGGCAAGGTCGGAGTCACATGATAAGTTTGAAATGTCGGCATGGGAGAAGCGGTAAATGGAAAATCGAGCGGGAGTTAATCAAGAAAACGTCTCGCGGCAAGTTGTGCGTCGTGCGCGACCAGCAGACCGGTGACGCTTTCCACACTCTTTGGCGATCATCGCGATCTCATCGCTGTGCATAACATGGGCCAACCTTGCGGTTATTAATCGCATTGCCCGACCGACCGGCCGATCCAGTGACGCGTTGCATACCTATATCGACATTTTCCGTGGCGCGAGCACGAGCCCGACAACAAATCCCGTGATCAATCCGCAAAGGTGAGCCGCCATGCTGACCTGCGGCGTTGAGAGATCGAACATGAGCTGAATCACGACGATCATCGTGATATTGGCCAAACGCTGCTTCGCGCTTGGAGCGTGACGATGTCGAAGCAAGAATCCGGCCCACGCGCCTACGATGCCCATGACGCATCCGGATGCGCCGACCAGCTGAGCCACGTGAACGAGGCCAAAGACGGTTAGCAGCACAACGCCCGCGCTGGATCCAAATCCTGAAATCAAATAACAGACGGTAAATCGCACGCCGCCGATGGCTCTTTCCAGCGGCGGGCCCAGGACATAGAGCGCAAAAAGATTGAACAGGAGATGTGCGGAGCCGCCGTGCAGGAAAAGCGCGGTGAAAAGACGCCAGTACTCGCCCTGCATGACAACTGCGTATGGTTCGAGCGCGCCGAGCCGATGTAGCGTTTCTGGATTGGTCCAATCACCGAATGAAATTTCGAACAGAAACGCGCCAATGTTCAGGAGAATGAAAACGAGAACTGCCGGCGCGCTCCAGAGACGCCCAGCTGATCGATCTAATCGGTTACCCGTGGGACGCAAAACGGGTCGATCTTCCTGCGCGTTGGCTGACTGAATCCACGGGTGCAACGCGCCCTCGTTTCGACGGGATTCAAGAACGCGAAATGACGCAATCTGCTCACGCAATTCCGCGTTCGGATGCAAAATCTGGACAGCCATGGCCAGTCTTCTCGCGGCTTTGTACCGCTGGCGCGCGGCGAGCTCCGTCACTTTTCGCAGCGCAATTGCCGGAAGAAACAAGAACGCGAACCAGGCGCCGCCACCGATGTATCCAGCTTGCTCGCGGAAAAAGAGCCAGGCTGCGCCGGTCATGGCGAGGACAACGAGCGCTGCGATGCGCCACCCGCGATAAGTTCCACCCGGTCGCCACGCCCGTGCCAAAACAACCAGCGGCGAAACCACCGCGATAAAAAGAAAAATGTGATTCAGGTCCACCATATCTATTTTGATAAGAGACGCGGATAAGTCATTGAGCGTTGGCCATTGAACGTTAAGCTTTGAGCGTTATTTTTTGGGAAGCAGCAAACGTCCGACCTCCAACGTCCAACGTCCAACATCGAATTTAGAGCATGCGTCTCACGGTCACTTATTATCTCGATGTTATTTCTTCGTGGTGTTTCCTTACCGAGCCGGCCTGGGCGGAACTGAAAAAACGCTATGAAGGCAAATTAGAGTTTCAGTGGAAGATCGCGCTGCTCGACAAGACTGGGCTGCCAATTTCGCGAGAGCAGGAGGAATGGTTTTACCGCCGCAGCGGCACGCTCATGCGCTCGCCCTTCATGCTGAGCAGCGCATGGTTTGAACCGGGCTGGCCCGAATATCTCGCGCCAAATTGCGTAGCGGAAGCAGCCAAGGATTTTGGAATTACCGACGATCACGTGCGCCTCGCGCTCGCCTACGCTGGCTTGCGCGAGGGAAAAAAAATTGGTGAGTGGGAAATCGCCGCACAAATCGGCGCGGTCGCGGCGAAGATCGACAAGAAGGAATTGCTCGAGCGGGCGCGTTCGCCTGTTGTCGAAACTCGAGTTCGCGCCGACACAGCTGATTTCCATTCGATGCAAGTGACGCAGCGACCGACATTCGTGATCGATACCGAAATCGGAGATCGCGCGGTCTTTTCCGGTTTTGCTCGAGTTGCTCCGCTCGCTGCCGCGGTCGATGCCATGCTCGATGACGCGGAAGCTTACACGGCATTTGCCGCGCATTTCGGCGTGCCACCAAGAACCTGATTACAATTGAGAAATGGTTAATGTGTGAGGTAGCGAATTCGGAAGGATGATGTTCTTTGTCGAAGAAGGATGGCTGGTTCAACGGTAGATATTCCCGATTGTGTGCGAACTCGGTTTCCAAGTGGCACGTCGTGTGGCTTGGGGTCGCTCGTCGCCGCGTGAACACGTTTGCTCATTTCGGCGCGCTACCTGCTTCTTAAAAACGAGATCGACAATCAGATTCATCTTGCCAGCGCAGAAATGTTGCCTACAACTTTCCCTCGGCTCGCGATTATTAATGCGGGCACGTCGTCGCGGTCATCGCAGCCGCGGCGAGGCCGAGTGCATCAGCGTTTGCGAAAGCGAACGTTGAGAATTTGCGATGAGATGAAATCACGACGATGCGGCGCACTCCCGTTTCGCCGGCCCGGAGCTTGATTTAATCTGCAACCACAATTTCGCGTCAACGGTCGGATTCGCGCCCGCGAAGTCCGGGTCATTCTAGGGTCTAGCGGTGAACAGCTCGGTGTCATGAAGTTGCCGGACGCCTTGCGCAAAGCGACAAGCCTCGGCCTCGATCTCGTCGAAGTCGCACCGACGGCCAATCCGCCAGTTTGCAAAATCGTCGCGCTCGGAAAATTTCGTTACGACATCTCCAAGCAGGCAAAAGACAAGAAACCTTCCGGGACGAAACTGAAGGAGATCAAGTTCCGGGTGAATATCGATGAGCACGATTACCTGACAAAAGTCCGGCACGGCGAAGAATTCCTCGAGCGGGGCAACAAAGTCCGCGTGCAGCTCCAATTTCGCGGCCGGGAAATGGCGCACCAGGAATTCGGGATGCAGCTCATGGAAAAAGTGCGCGAAGATCTCTCCGGAATGTCGCAGGTGGAGATGGAGCCGAAGATTACCGGCCGCAATGTTACCATGACGTTGTCGCCCTTGCCCGCAAGCCGTCGGAAGCGGCGATTCGCGTCGCTGCCGAAGACGCCTGGAACCGCTGTTTCACCGAACGGGACCCAATTGTAAACGAGTCAGGCGCGACCGCCGTCGTGTTTCAGTTAGGGCGATTTTGACGCCGCTGGCGTCGCCGCCGGTGCATTCATTGATTGGATCTTTTGTAGTCGCTCCTTGCGGTTCAGCGCTTCAGCGTTGTGCTTGTCGAGTTTCAGGGCCTTTTCCGTGTCGGCCATCGACTTCTTTATGTCGCCCTTCTTTTCGTAGATATAACCGCGATAAAGATAATATCGAACTTCATTTGGATTGAGCCTGATCGCCTCGGAGTAATCGGCGAGCGCTTTGTCCAGATCGTTCATCTTCATCTCAACATAGGCGCGACGTTCGTAGATACCCGGGTCATTCGGCTTCATCTTTAGCGCTTCGTTGAAGTCGGCGATCGCCTCCGGGAATTTTTGCTCAGTGGTGTAGGCAGTGCCGCGCTGTTGCAAACTGGCGATGAGATTTGGCGCCTGCTTGCTATCGAGCTCGGCCGCTTTGCGGAAGGCAGCGACCGCCTTGTTCCAATCTTTATCCTTGGTCGCTTCAAATCCCTCACGCGAGAACTTCACTGCTTCCGCGTTTCCTTGGCCCGAGGCAAATTTACAAATGCAAAGCAGCAGGGCTGCAATCAGAACAAAGGCCGAATTTTTTCTCATCATTTGTTATTAGACATTTGGCTTTGGTTTAAAGTTCGAATCTCCCGATAAGATTAGCTGGCCGAGAATGCAACTTTTCACGCCTGTTCCGGAGACGGCGTTTGCTCAACGTCGATCGCTGGCTCGGCTTTGGACAAAACCGTCTGGCTCGGCCCTGCCTCATCGACGCGAACGATGCGCGAAGCCTGACCGGTTCTTTCATCGATGTCGATCAAAGCGCCGTGCAGCCGCACTTCGCCGGCCGCGACTGGAAATGACGCGGGCAAGTTTGAAATAAAACGGTTCATGATTGGCTCGATCGCGCGTCCGAGAATGGAATTGACCGGGCCGCACATTCCGGCGTCGCACAGGAAGGCCGTGCCGCCCGGAAAAATTTGTTCGTCCGCCGTCTGCACATGCGTGTGGGTGCCGATGACAGCGGAAACTTTTCCGTCCAGAAATCGGCCGAGCGCAATTTTTTCGCTCGTCGTCTCGCCGTGCACATCGACAACAATAATTTTGGTTTCTTCACGCATTTTCGCGACCGCTGCTTCCACGGCATGAAACGGGTTCTCAAGAATCGGCTGCATAAACGTGCGACACTGCACATTGATCACTCCCACTTTTCCTTTGACCGTCTCCAGCACGATTGATCCACCGCCGGGTGCACCGGCCGGATAATTGACCGGCCGGAGGAGACGCGGTTCGAGATCAAGAAATGCAACAACGTCTTTTTGATCCCAGATATGATCGCCGGTGGTAATCACGGACACGCCCGTGCGCAAAAGCTCGATCGTAATTTTTCCGGTGATGCCGCGGCCGCCGGCCGCGTTTTCACCATTGACGATGGTGAAATCGATCCCGTGCTGTTCTTTCAATTTCGGCAGCCATTCGATCACGGCGTTGCGTCCCGGCTCGCCAACGACGTCGCCAAGAAAAAGAACCGTGAGCATTGAACAGGATCGTACTGAACATGTTCCAAACGTCGATGTTTGATTTCGAGAAAATGACGGAACAATGACGAAATCCGAATCAATTACAGATGACGAAGCTCGAAGCATGGCTGTTGGTCATTCGAGCTTCGTCATTCCTTCGTCCTTGGTCATTCGAGCTTCGGCATTTGTTGCACTCTGCTTGTCGATCCTTCCGCCCGCCGTCCGCGCGGCGGAGAATCTCGGAATTCTGGGGGCGCATCCGCGGTGGAAAGTGCTGGAAAAATATCAGCAAACCATCACGCACGACGAGTTCGCGCAGCTGATCCAAAATGTTTACTGCACCCACGGTATCGCCCCCGACCTGATCACTATCGATGACAACTCCGCGCGCATCTTGACCAATCGAGAGGCGCAGAGCTTCGTCACGCTGCGTTTTGCCAAGGATGATGCTTCTCGCGAGCCGGTGCCGCGACTTTGGCGCGCGGCAAAATCTTTGCCGCCGGCAAAACAAGAGAAGCCGCTTTCCGGTTTGCGCATTGCGCTCGATCCGGGTCATCTCGGCGGCAAATGGGCCAAAATGGAGGAGCGCTGGTTCCAAGTCGGGGAGAGCCAGCCAGTCAAGGAAGGCGGTCTCGCTTTGAAGGTAGCGCGCATCCTGGCGCCGCGGTTGAAAGAATTAGGCGCAAAAGTTCTTTTTGTTCGTAACAGCAACCAACCAATCACGTCGAAACGCCCGGATGATTTCAGGGAGCTCAGCAAGAAAATTCTGATCAAAAACGGCGTGCCCCAACCGCGCGAGGATTTTGCGAACCCCGATGAGGCGGCAAAAGAGCAGACCGTTCGCTCGCAGAGTGAGATTTTATTTTATCGTTACAGCGAGATTCGGCGTCGGGCCGTGTTGGTAAACACAAAATTGCATCCCGATCTTGTGCTTTGTTTGCATCTGAATGCCGAGCCGTGGGGCGATCCGAAAAATCCGACACTCGTGGACAAAAATCATTTTCACCTCCTCGTGAACGGTTCCTATCTCGAATCGGAGTTGGAGCTTGACGACGAACGTTTTGAAATGCTGAGGAGACTTTTGAGTCGCGCTTACGAGGAAGAATTGCCGATCGCGAACGCGATTGCTGCCGCGATGGCCAAAGAAACGCAACTGCCGGCCTACGAATATCCGACCGCGAACAACGCCACCAAAGTTGGATCGACCGGCTACGTTTACGCCCGCAATCTGCTCGCCACGCGGCTATATCGTTGCCCGGTAGTTTATTGTGAGCCGTACGTCATGAACAGCCGCGATGCGTTCGCACGAATTCAGGCTGCCGATTACGAAGGAACGCGCGACATCGGCGGTGTCGAGCGCAAAAGCATTTTTCGCGAATACGCCGATGGGTTAGTGAACGGATTGAGCGAGTACTATCGCAACGCGCGAAAATGATCCTCCTCTATAGCGGCGGTCTATGACCGTCGCTCGAATAATGCGACGCTCATAGAGCGCCGCTACAGTTGATCGATCGCCTCGCGAATATCTTCCATCGTTACGTCGCTGGATAAACGCGCTGACCCAATCGCCGGCGTCACGACGAAACGAACCTTTCCGCGTTCAAATTTCTTGTCGAACGGCAGCGCGTCGAAAATTTTCGCGCGCGGAAAATTTGCCGGCAACCGCGTCGGCAATGCGAATGCGTTCAAAAGATCGGCAATCGCATCTCGCTGCTCTTTCGGGAGACCGGCTTTCTTGGTCGAGATGGCGCAGGCCGCAACAATTCCAAGGCTGACGGCTTCGCCGTGGAGAAATTCCCGATAATCAGCCGCGCGTTCAATCGCGTGGCCGACAGTATGACCAAAGTTGAGCAGCGCGCGCTCTCCCGCCTGATCCAACTCGTCTTTGGCAACGATGCCCGATTTTATTTCGATGTTGCGCCGAATGAGCGGCGCAAGGTTGCTAAGATCGACATGTCGAAGAGCGGCGAACATTTCCGCATCCGCAATGACGGCGTGCTTGATGATTTCGGCGAACCCCTGGTCGAACTGGCGCCGCGGCAAAGTTTTTAGTAGATCGACATCGTCGATCACGAGCGACGGATGGTGGACCGCGCCGATTAAGTTCTTTCCGTCGCGCGTATTCACGCCCGTCTTCCCGCCAATCGAACTGTCCACCATGGCGAGCAAGGTCGTTGGGATTTGCACGTGCGGAATGCCACGCTCATAAATCGCGGCGACAAATCCCGAAATGTCGCCAACCGTTCCGCCGCCGAACCCGATGACGAACGATTGCCGATCCAACCCGGCCCCGATCATCTGATCGCAAATCGCGCCGACTTGTTCGAGTGTTTTAGATGTCTCGCCCGCTGGAACCGTAATCAATACCGGCTGAAAGCCCGATAACGTTAAACGTTGTTTTACGTGGTCGCCAAAAAGCGGCGCCACGTTTGAATCAGAAATAATCGCGCAATGCGGGCCAACTAGAATTTCGCGAATGAGCTCGCCGGTTCTCCCCAGCAAGGCGGCCCCGATTTCAATCCGAGAGCGCTGTTTGCCCGGGCGAAGATCGGGCTTGGTCATGGCGGGTTGGGATTCCATCGCTGTTTGCGGTGTTATCACTCGAATTGTCTTTGAATCTATTCCACGGCAAGCTTTGGCAGTTACCAGACCACGATATTGATTTGGGCCGGGAGGTGAAAGCGAAAATCGACCCCGACAGCTTTCGGTGTTGACAAAGCGACCTCCAAGTTTGTGTATGTGAGTGAGTCATGCCTGATCCCGTCGCGCCGTCCCAGCCGCCGCCCCGTCCCGAGGCCGGGCCGAGCGCCGATCCGTCATCATTAGATCTGCCACCGAACATCGCGGCCGCAATTGCTTGCATCCCACTCGTCGGCGGAATTATTTTTTATCTATTAGAAAAACGCAACAGCTTTGTCCGTTTTTACGCGATGCAGTCAATCATCTTCGGCGGTGCCTGGTTCCTCTTCAATATAGCCTCGGCTGTGGTGCACGCGGTTGTCGGGGCGATTCCCGGCGTCGGTCCGATCCTGGTATTTATGTGGGCGGTGATCGCGGCGCTGGTGCATTTGGCCTTTCTCGTCGTGTTTATTGTTGCTGTTGTGAAGGCGTTTAGCGGTGTGCGCTGGGACATTCCTTACATCGGGCCGATGGCGCGCAAGCAGGTGGAGGGCAGCGGGCCTTAAGATTTGTTGGGCGTCTGTGTCAGCCCCGAATGCTTTCGGGGTTCACAGAAACGCCCTACAATTTCTGATCGCGACCGAGCAGCTTCACCACGACTTCCGTCAAAATCAGCTCGTGATCGAGCTGAGTCGTGACAAGCTGGAGATTTGCTTCCAGGCACGCTTGCATTCCGGCGACTAACTGCCCGGTCTCGAAGCGATGCGCGTTTTGCGCCCCAATCCCAAGCGCGTAGGCATTGATGGAGCCGTCTTTCTTACGCGGCAAATGTTCGGTCGCGGTATCCTGGAGGCGATTGATTGCCGAGATAAAATGGAACGGCGCATGTGGCCGCGGCAGTCGATGTCGTTCCATCAAATCTTTCGCGAGCAATAAATTCCGGATGGTCGGCAAAATAGCGACTAGCAAAATGCCGATCGCGCTCTCGCCTTGATCCAGCAATCGCCTAACGAGTGTGAGTGCGCGCTCGAGATCGCGTTCCGCCAGCGCGTTGCCTAATTCGAAAATTACGCCGGCGCGAGAAAGAGGGACGAGCTCGCGCACAAGCTCAACATTTACTCGCCGCTCATTGCCGAGGAAGATGTCGATTTTTTCCAGTTCGCTGTCGATCTGGCGTGTGTCGCCGCCGGTCAACAGCACAAAAAGATCGAGCGCGTCATCATCGAATTGCAGCTTTCGCTTTGTCGCGCGTGCGCGGACGATTTCGGTTGCTTCCTCCTCCCAACCGCTGCGACTGGAATCGAGACGATCGAGGATTTGTAACTCGGCGCGATTTGCGAGGGCTTTGTAAAATGATCGGCGCTTGTCCACTTCCGTAGCGCTGAGCAGAAGCGTGATGTTGGCGCCGAAATCGCCTTTGATTATTTCCGCAAGTTCAACAAGCATGGACTGGACGCTGGCGGCGCGGCCAATCGCGGTGTCGCCGAGGAAATTTGCATTCTTCAACCAGACCAATTTTCCACCAAAGAACGGCAGCGTTTGCAACGCTTCGATTGTCGATCGTATCCGCGAAGCCGCCTGCTCCGCGTTGTCCACGGCTCCATCGATCACTTCCAAACCGAAATCGCCAGCGTCCGGCGGCGTTAATTTGGCAGCCAATTCCGAGGCCATGCGTTTCACTTCGCTTTCATCCGAACCAACAACGGCGTGCACGTTCGCGATCGTTTCTTTCGTCTTGGTCTTAGGCACCGCGAAGTGTCTCGCATGGGCTAAGAATTTTCACAAGGGTGAAGGTGGATCGAGCGCACCGTTGCTCTGGGTAGCGCACGCGTCTCGCGTGCTGGTTTTGGCGTCTCACCAAAACAATCTTTGAGAAAGTTCGCGACCGCGGGACGCGATCGCCAGCACGTGAGACGCGCGCGCTACCCAGACATGTTTCGCCACACGTTGGGAGTTTTGAGCGCAAGGTTCACTCGTCCACTTGTTGCAAAGAAGTTCCGAAATCTTTCGAGGCGTAGTCGCGGAATTTTTCTTCGAGAACAGTTAGGTTCGCGAATTTTCCGGCGTAAATGCGAAGGAGCGCGGTCTCGAAGGGTTGATGGCGGCCGAGCGCATCCAGGAGCGCGAGGAAGCTCGCTTTGTCCGTCAAGGCAAGGAAGCGCACGAGACGCTCCGATTCGTCGTAAAAAGTTTCGACACGATCGGAGGGCGGATGGGTCATGGCCACCAGAGTGGCGAGCGGAATAAAATCTTGCGCAGCGATCGCCTGCGAGTGCGGTTTGGCAAAGTAACCGCGGGCGCGCTGGTAACTGGCGTGGGCCCCCTTGGAAACATACTGCGCAAGTCCCTCATCCAACCAACAAGGAATGCCGTCTGGGTAAAATCGGTGAAGAACGAGATGGACGATTTCGTGTCCGAGGCTGTTGTTGGTGAATTTGTAGGCCGGATTGCGTACGATGAACAGGCTTCCGGCCGAATGAATCCCGCCGGTCCACTTTTCGAGCTGACCAAACATTTGAAACTGTTGCCAATCTTGCGGCTGCTCAAAAATATAAATGTGCGATTTGGTGTCAGTGGCGGGCTGATCGCGCTCCAGTTCCTTGGCCACCACCCGGTAGTGAAACTCCGCCTCGACCGAAACGGGCGTGGCGACGTATGGGTGAACGAAATGATAGATGAAATGCTCGGTCTCGCCGTGGTTCCATTGTTCAGGGTGAATGGCCAGGGCTTTTTCTCCAAGCGGGTTGGGATCGCGCTGGCTCAACTGCGAAAACTCAATCTCGGGCAACGAGCTCGATTCGTTAATTTGTGCATGGCCAGTGACAAGGCACAAGATCGAGATCGTCATGAACGTTAACCCTGAGAGAAAGATCGGCGTCAAGCGCATTGCGCCGTCTGTAGAGCTAAAATCGTGCGAGAACGTCTTGCCTGGGTAGCGCACGCGTCTCGCGTGCTGGTTTTGGCGTCTCGCCAAAACAGTTTTGTAAAAGTTCGCGATCGCGGGACGCGCTCGCCAGTACGCGAGACGCGTGCGCTACCCAGACTTACACGCGCGAGCGGCGACGACCGGAGTTGCGCGTGTATTTTACCGGCCGCGGCCGGCGTTTTGGTTCGATTTTGGCAATGCCGGCGCCGCTTTTCACTTCCATGATTTGGTCGCGCAGAAGCGCGGCGCGCTCAAATTCCAAATTGGCAGAAGCGCGCTGCATTTCATCTTCGAGCTCGCGCAGCAGCTCCGTGACGTTGAAGTCGCCACCCGCTTCGCGGATGACGGACGATTCGATTTCGCGCCCGCGCAGAATCGTGTGCAGGCTCTCCTGCACGGCGCGACGGACGGTTTGCGGCGTGATCCCGTGCGCTTCGTTGTATTCCATTTGTTTCACCCGCCGATATTCCGAGATCGATATGAGCGCCTCCATGCTTTGCGTGACCTGATCGGCGAATAAAACCACTTCGCCATTGAGGTGACGGGCAGCGCGGCCGGCAGTTTGGATGAGCGACGTTTGGCTGCGCAGAAAGCCTTCCTTGTCGGCATCGAGAATGCAGACGAGCGAGACCTCGGGAAGATCGAGACCTTCGCGGAGCAAATTAATCCCGACGAGGATATCGAAGTCAGCCGCGCGCAATCCGCGCAAAATTTCCACGCGCTCGATCGTGTCGATGTCGCTGTGCAAATAGCGCACTTTCAATCCGACGTCGCGCAGATAATCGGCCAGATCCTCGGCCGTGCGCTTCGTTAGCGTCGTAACCAGAACGCGCTCCTGTTTTTCGACGCGCTGCCGGCAAAGCTCAATTGTCTCATCGATCTGATTCTTGAGCGGTTTAAGGGTGATTCTTGGATCGAGAAGCCCGGTCGGGCGAATGATCTGTTCGATAACAAGCGGTGCGCCGGGCGTGTGGACATCGAATTTTTCGGGCAGCTCATCCGTGCGGGAGATTTGTGCATCTGAATTGGACGTTGAGCGTTGGACGTTGAGCGTTGAACGTTTTCCCCCAGGTAAAACAAATGGCACCAATTCCGCTTCGCCGATGCGCTGTCGCTTGTGCGGGAAATAATTATTGTTGCCGACGATGCTGTTTTGAATCTCAAATTCGGCCGGCGTTGCGCTTACGTAAATGATCTGATTCGTGAGTTTCATGAACTCGTCGAAATTCAGCGGCCGATTGTCGAGCGCACTCGGCAGACGAAACCCGTAATTAACGAGGACGGTTTTGCGCGACTTGTCGCCTTCATACATGCCGCCGATTTGCGGAATGGTGGCGTGCGATTCATCGACAACGACCAGGAAGTCTTTCGGAAAAAAATCAATGATTGTGTACGGCTTCGATCCCGGCGGGCGACCGGACAAATGCCGCGAATAATTTTCGATGCCATTACAGAAGCCCATTTCCTGAAGCATTTCGAGGTCGTACTCGGTCCGCATGCGGAGCCGCTGCGCCTCGAGAAGCTTGTTCTGCGATTCGAGATCGACAATGCGCTGTTCGAGCTCTTCGCGGATCGTGCGCAGGGCGCGATTGAGTTTGTCCGCGGGCGTGACGAACTGTTTGGCCGGGAAAAATGTAATTACGCCTAACGAATCGTGCGCATGACCGGTGAGGGGATCGAACCGCGTGATCGCGTCGATTTCGTCGCCAAAAAATTCGAGACGGACCGCTTCCTCGTCGGCCGTGGCGGGATAAACTTCCACTACGTCGCCACGGACGCGGAACCTCCCGCGCGAGAAATTCATGTCGTTGCGCTCGTAGAGCATGTCGATCAAGCGGCCGAGGACGGCTTCGCGCGACATGTGCTGGCCACGTTTCACGGTCAGCAGCATGTTCAAGTAATCTTCCGGCGAGGTGATGCCGTAGATGCAAGAAACGCTCGCCACGACAATGGTGTCGCGCCGCGAAAGAAGCGCGCTTGTGGCCGCGAGGCGGAGCCGCTCAATTTCTTCATTAATCGAGGAGTCCTTCTCGATGTAGGTGTCGGAGCGCGGAATGTAAGCTTCCGGCTGATAATAATCGAAGTAGCTGACAAAATATTCGACCGCATTGCTCGGAAAAAATTGTTTGAACTCAGAATACAATTGTGCCGCGAGGGTTTTGTTGTGGGAAATGACGAGCGTGGGGCGGTCGAGTTCTCGAATTACATTCGCGATCGTAAAAGTTTTGCCTGACCCGGTGACGCCGAGCAGAGTCTGATGGCGATTGCCCGCTCCGACCGACTTGATCAGCTTCGCGATGGCCTGTCCCTGATCGCCGCGCGGTTGGTAATTCGATTCGAGCTGAAACGGCATCACGCAATCTAGCATTGAGGATATTTTGCCGAAAGCGGATGTCGCGCCCGCGAACATGTTCTCCACGCCAATCCCGAATTGGTCTACGCATTGACGGGGCTGCAAGCAGCAGGCGATTCGTGATGCCCCGATGCTGGCGGAAGCTCGCCTGCATCGGTGAAAACAACTCAAACCGGGTCGTGTTTCCCCGCAAAATGTCTGGCGAAGCCTTAAATCGCCGTCCTCTCGCAGCAGCTCCAGACGAGGGAGCAAAGTGGCAGCCGCCGCCGCCCAAAAAATTTAATTTTTTGCTTGCAATTTTTGGGCCGATTGTTCACTCTCGCAAAAATTAACAGGGCGTACGCCAAGAAAAACTTGTCCGGCGCTCTTAACCTTGACGAAATCAAAAAGAAAAAAAGCAGAAACTCCACAATGAAAAATAAATATAACTTCGCTGCGCGGGCCGGTTTGCTCGTGCTGGCATTAACCGCCGCGTTCGGCTTTAACACGTCCGTTCGCGCCCAAGCGCTGCCCGGCAGCCTTTGGTACGGCGGCGACCTTAATCACATCAACGGACTCGCCAACGAGAACAACGACGGTCTCGGCTCCGGCAATTTCGCCCACGTTTTTGGTGATTTTATCGTCCCAACGGGTCAGACGTGGAACGTAACCGGTGTCTATTCCAATGACTACAATAGCTATCCTACCCAAGTCACTGCCGTTGAGTGGTCGATCCGCCAAGGCATAACGCCAGGCAACGGTGGTACATTGATTGCCGGTGGTACGGTCACCGGAAACAACTTCCAGGTTCTTTTCCATAATCCCGGCGACTTCGGTTATACGGAATACTCAATCAACGCCATCAACCTGAGCGGCATTAGCCTAACGGCCGGCACCTACTTCCTCAATGTCACGCCAATTGGGAGCGGCTCTGGTCGTTCGTTTGTCTCGGACACCTCGGGCACAGGCTGCATAGGGCAACCCTGTGGCAACACTAGTAATTCCTTCTTCGACAGCAACTTTTTCGGCGCCAACTACCAGCCCACTAGCGCGCAGAGCCAACCCGGCGACTTCTCCATGGGAGTCCAAGGCTCCATTCCGGAGCCTGCAACCTGGGCGCTCCTCGGCCTGGGCACGCTGCTCGTCGCGGTGCGCCGTCGGCGCTCGGCCTAAGCAAAAAGGACGTTTCTGCTTTGAATGGCCTGGACGAAACCGGTCCAGGCCATTCGGTTTTCCTCGAAGCGCGGTATCGCGACGAGGTTTGGGCGGCGGTTTTCGATAAAGTGGAGATTCCGTAACGCAGTTTAGATAGATAAAAAATAGAAGCGGCAAAAATGCCGCTTCTATTTTTTTGTATCGGCGCGAAGGAATCGCTTGAGCGCCAGCTTGGATTTCAGCTCAGGTAGGTGTGAAGCTTCAATGCGTTGCTCATGCGACCGGGAATTGAGAAGCTGATGTTGTGCAAACAAAGCGGGGCACAGGCATCTTGTCCGCCACAGGACGGACTCGCTGCGGCGAGCCTGTGGGGCTCGCGGGCGTCTCGCCTGCCGATTACGATTTCCAGACACCAGGCAGGATGCCCGGTGTCCCCACAGACAAGATGTCTGTGCCCCCCGGCCGCCCAGCTTTTCAATAGAGCCAGACGACTTCCAGGCCTTTGGCGGTGAAATCTTCTGCGAGATGTCGAGGCCGATCTCGCGCACGCCGCAATTTCGCAAACCGCCGTTTTTCACTCTGGCTATAGCGGGTTTTCGCGGTAAGCCAAACCTGCTTCATAAAGCGCGATCTTCTTCCGAAGCGAATCGGCCAGGACGGTGTTGCCTTGCGCGAGGGCCAGGTTCAGAGCACGCCGTGCGGTTTCCACTGCTTCGGAAAACCTACCCGCTTCGGCATAGGCGGCAGCCAGGGTGCCGAGAATCACAGGGTTTCCGCCGCCGGAAAGCCCTTCCGCCTGCCGCGCCAGTTCGATTGCCTTGACGCCGTTTCGCACGGACGCTTCGGGAAAGGTCGCCAGCAGCCAGGCAAAATTGTTGAGAAGCGCGACCTTTTGAGGGGTAAGATTGTTGAGGACTGCGAGATTTTCGGGAAACAGCTCCAAAGCTTTTTGAAAATGAGCGGCGGCCTCGTCTGCTCGTCCTTTTTTGATCAGAGCGTCGGCGAGAATGCAATGGGCCCCGATGTCCCCGGGAGCGATTTCGAGAATCTTTTTCAGATGCGCGATCCCCTCGTCCACCTGCCCTTTTTGAACAAGAGAGATGGCAAGATTGAGGCGGGCCGCCGCGTGGTCAGGCCGAATTTCCAGAGACTTTTGGAAATCGACGATTGCTTCGTCCACGCGCCCCTTTCCGGCTAAATCCATGCCAAGATTGTTGTAAGCCATCCAGCACGCTGGATTCCTGGCAATGGTGGTCCGCCAGAGCGTTTCTATATCGCCATACGTTGCGCTGTGCCGCCATGTCAATACGCCTAGCCCCAGCAACAGCGTCCCGCAGAGCATCGGTTGAAGGAACGGTCTTCTATTCTGAAAAAAGCCGAGCGCCGTGGTTATTCCAGCGGCCGCCAGCACCAGGGGACCAATGCTGGCCAGATACTGAAAATGATCGGCCACGAACGAATACCGGAAATAAAAGACGTTGAAAAAACCGAGCACTGGAAACAGCGAAACCACAAAATAGGCAAACGCGAAAAACACCGGCCTCATCCACCAGTTTCGGTTTCGCCACAAAATGAACAGACCACCCATCGCCGCCAGAGCCGGCAGATACGCTATCGGCTTGGACGCGTCGATTCCCCACGGTGGATAAATGAAAATCAGCGGATGCGGCCAAGGCAGTTTCCCGAGATAGAACCAAATCGCCTTGCCTGCAATCACGATGCGCTCAGGCCCGCTTTGCATCCATTCTTGACCGAGCGCCCCTGAATGAAATTTTTGTTCCCAGATCGTCCAGCCACTTGCCGCAAGGGAAATGATTAAAAAGGGCGCGAGGCAGGCGACGTTACGCCAGCGCCACCGGCCATCGATCCACCACCAGCACAAGCCGAGCACCACGGGCAGCATCACCGTGGAGGACTTGCTCAGAATCGCCAGCACCGCACAAAATAGCGCCAGCACATAGTGGGAACGCTTGCCGTTTTCCTTCCGATCCGCAAGCGCCCCAGCCTCCAGCCATTTTAAAAAAAACATGATCGCCAGCAAATAAAAGAAACACGACTGTGTGTTTTTTAACTCCGTAATCCATGCTGCCGAGTCCACCTGCACCGGGTGCAGTGCCCAGAGCGCCGCTCCCAACCACGCAGCGGGCACGTTCAAGCCGCGCAGCACTCGCCACAACAAAACAGCGCACGCCGCGTGCAGCCCGATATTGACCAGGTGATACGGCAGCGGATTGAGTCCCCAAAGGGCGTGCTGCAACCAGAAGCTGGTGAGCACCAGCGGATAATAGAGCACCGCGTGACCCATCCAAATGTCCTTGAACCCGAGCGGGCCGACGATGCAGGGATTTTGTGTGAGATGTTCGTCATCGTCCCAGATGAATCCCGCATGCCATACCTGTTGATAAGCAAGGAACGTGGCTACAACCAGCAACAGATCGAGAAGCAAATCCCGATTTCGCCAGAAGGACAGACGGTCGCCCGTTCGACCGCTCTTGCTTCGCATTTCCATGGCTGTTTGTATTCTAACAGCCCTCTCCACAAAATCGAAGAAACCTCACTCCCATCTAGCACGGTTGAAAAGCTGACGAGCACGGCGGCTGATTGAGAGCGCCCGCGCTTCGGCACATGGCTTTTCAACAGAGCCCTCCCATTTCTAAAATCCATCAAAACCAAAACAACCTCTTGAGACTCCGCACGTAGCGGGACTTTATCGCGATGTTCGGTGATTATCTGCGCTCCCCAGAACCCCCACGTGTCACCCGCAACGCCACTTGCTTTCTTGTCCGCAGTCGCGCAAGGATAGAAACTGTGAATCAGCCAAACGTCCAGCCGCGCCCTTCTGCCGCAGAAGCGCTTTCTCCCTTCAAATCAGCGCGTTGGCTGGAGTTGAGTCCGGCTGAGCGCCTTCGCCGCTCTTGGGCTTTGCGCAAGCGGTTACCCGATCTTCGAGCCGCGCATGATCGCAAGCTTTTTCCAAAGCCTTGAGACGCACCGCGTCGCCTATCTGCTAATCAGCGGACAAGCCACGATGCTCTACGGTGCCGCGACTTTTTCCGAAGACATCGACCTCTGGGTTGAACCTTCAAGCGGGAATCTCGAGCGCTTCCAGGCAGCGCTTTCCGTCGTAGGCGCTCGCTATTACAAACTCACGCCACCGCGAGGGCGGCTCGCGGTTTTTATGCTCGACAAGTAAGTCGCGTCTTTGGCAGAATTCTCGCCCTGTGACGAACAGAATTCGCAACGTCTCAGCGGCGCTCCTCTTTCTTGTCTGCCTTGTTACTCTTACGTCGGCTTTCAATTTGCCGAACAGATCGCCGGACCGGTCGTCGCGGTTACCTTCCCTCGGCATGGCCGTGAAGCCGGCGCAGCAACGCGCAAGGCTGACTCTCGCTGATCGTGTCGCTTATCAGCGAGCGATTGAAGAAGTTTACTGGCGTCACCGGATTTGGCCAAAAGAGCGTCCCGATCCTAAGCCTTCGCTCGATGAAGTGATGCCTTCGGGACAGCTGGAAAAGAAAGTCGAAGACTATCTGCGCGACTCTCAGGCGCTGGAGGATTATTGGCAAAAGCCGCTTAGTGCTGAGCAATTGCAAGCGGAGATGGAGCGCATGGCGCAGCACACCAAGCAGCCCGAGGTGCTGCGCGAACTCTTTGAAGCGCTCGGGAACGATCCCTTTGTCATCGCCGAGTGTTTGGCCAGGCCGGCGCTGTCGGAGCGTTTGGTGACAAACTGGTACGCCCACGACCAAAGATTTCACTACGAGCTAAGACAGCGCACGGAAGCTGAACTGGGAGCGCATCACTCTGTTAGGCAGATGAAACAGAGCAGCGGGAAGTACAGCGAAATCGAATTAGTCAAAAGCGACGGCACCCAAGACGAAGATAACCGCGGCGCTGAAACCGGCTTTAAGATGAACAGCCGCGAGTGGGACGAAAACGTGCAAGAACTGGCAAAAATGTTTGGGGGCGCGCCGATGACGCAGATCAAAACCGGAGTATTAAGCCCTTTGCAGGAAGATGAGGGACGTTACTATGCGACGGCGGTAGTTAAGAAAAGCAAAGACCGCTTGAAGCTTGCTACGGTTGAATGGCGCAAAGAGCCATTAGGGTCCTGGAGAGCCAGAGCGGAAAACCAGATGCCGAAGGTGATGGCAGCGGCGAGTGCTAACTATACGCTTCCCACAATATCGGATGAGGCGAACGGATGCACTGATGATACCTGGATAGCTACAGCCGGCCCGCCCTCTGGCCGAGAACATAACACCGCAGTCTGGACTGGCACTGAAATGATCGTGTGGGGCGGGCTCGGCGGCGGTTTTGATTTGAATACTGGCGGGAGATACAATCCTGGCACGGATAGTTGGACCCCCACCAGCGCAACCAACGCGCCCTCCGAACGAGCCTATCACAGGGCGGTATGGACGGGCAGTGAAATGATCATTTGGGGTGGAGACAATGAGAACGGCGATTTGAACACCGGCGGGAGATACAATCCCGGCACGAATAGTTGGACAGCCACCAGCACCATCAACGCGCCCACTGGCCGAAGCAATCACACGGCAGTCTGGAGTGGCAGTCAAATGATCGTCTGGGGCGGATCTGGTGGCAGCGGCTATTCGAACACTGGCGGGAGATACGATCCCAGCACGGATAGCTGGACAATTACCAGCACCACCAACGCGCCCGCTGGCCGATACTATCACACGGCAGTGTGGACCGGCAGTGAAATGATCATCTGGGGTGGATATAATGGCAGCTATACGAACACTGGCGGGAGATATGATCCCAGCGCGGATAGCTGGACAATTATCAGCACCACTAACGCGCCCTCCGCCCGATACGTTCACACGGCAGTCTGGAGTGGCAGTCAAATGATCGTCTGGGGTGGAATTGGTGGCAGCGGCTATTCGAACACTGGCGGGAGATACAATCCTGCCACGGATAGTTGGACCCCTACTAACACAACCAACGCGCCCTCCGCCCGATCCGAGCACACGGCAGTCTGGACCGGCAGTGAGATGATCGTCTGGGGGGGCGTCAGTGATTTGGGCTATTTTAACACCGGCGGCAGATACAATCCCAGCACCGACAGTTGGGCAGCCACCAGCACGAGCAACGCGCCCTCTGCCCGATCCGAGCACACGGCAGTCTGGACCGGCACTGAAATGATCGTCTGGGGGGCAGATAGTGGCCCCGACATGAATTTCAACACCGGCGGGAGATACAATCCCAGCACGGATGCGTGGGCAACTACCGGCCCGGCCAACCTGCCCTCTGGCCGATACAATCACACGGCAGTCTGGACCGGTAGTGAAATCATCGTCTGGGGCGGAGAGGATCCCAGCGGCTTTTTGAACACCGGCGGGAGATACAATCCGGGCACAGATAGTTGGAGGACCACCAGCACCACCGACGCACCCGCTGGCCGACGTTCCCACACGGCAGTCTGGACCGGCAATGAGATGATCGTCTGGGGTGGGCAAGATGGCAATTTCTCCGTTTTGAACACCGGCGGCAGGTACAATCCCAGCACGGATAGCTGGACAATCACCAACACCACCAACGCGCCCGCTGGCCGATCCGGTCACACGGCAATCTGGACCGGCAGTGAAATGATCGTCTGGGGCGGCCTTTATTACGCCGGTGGCAACTTTCTCTATTTGAACACGGGCGGAAGGTACAATCCCAGCACGGATAGCTGGATAGCGACCAGCACGACCAGCGCGCCCGCTGGCCGATCCGGTCACACGGCAATCTGGACTGGCAGCGAAATGGTCGTCTGGGCCGGGTCTGACGGCAATAACTACCTGAACAGCGGCGGGAGATACAATCCCAGCACGGATAGCTGGATAGCGACCAGCACGCCCAACGCGCCCGGTGGCCGATCCGGTCACACGGCAGTCTGGAGCGGCAGTGAAATGATCATCTGGGGTGGCACTAACAACAACTATTTGAACACAGGCGGCAGATACAATCCCAGCATGGACACCTGGACAGCTACCAGCACCACCAATTCGCCATCTGGCCGATACCGTCACACAGCAGTCTCGACTGGCAGCGAAATGATCATCTGGGGTGGATCTGATGGCAGCTGGTCGAACACCGGCGGCAGATACAATCCCAGCACGGACAGTTGGACAAACACCAGCACCACCAACACACCCAGTGGCCGAGAGGCGCACACGGCAGTCTGGACCGGCAGTGAAGCGATCATCTGGGGTGGATATGATGGCACCTATTCCAACACTGGCGGGAGATACTGTGCGCAATCGCCGCTGATGGCGCAAAGTGCGTTCTCGCGAAAGACTCATGGCGAAGCTGGCACCTTCGATGTCCCGCTGCCACTCACTGGCAACGTCGGAGTCGAATGCCGCAGTGGCGGGGGCACAAACGATTATCAGATGATCTTTAACTTCGCGAACCCGGTCACGGTCGGAAGCGCCTCAGTGACTTCTGGCACCGGGAGCGTGAGCAGCTTCAGTGTGAGCGGGTCGCAGGTCACGGTCAATCTGACCGGGGTGACCAATGTGCAGCGAATCACGGTTACGCTCTTTAACGTGAACGATGGAACACACATGGGCAACGTTCCTGTTTCCATGGGCGTGCTGGTCGGTGATGTGAATGGCAATGCCGTCGTCAATGCCTCCGATGTCAGCCTGACTAAGTCGCAAGTGGGCCAGGCAGTTTCTAGCTCGAATTTCCGCGAAGACGTAAATGCCAATGGATTGATCAACTCGGTGGATGTCGCACTGGTCAAATCCAAAGTAGGCACTGCCCTGCCTTAAGTCTGCGGCCGGCATGAACCGCCCAACTGACAATTGAACAACACTACCCTCACCTTCGCGGAGCTGGATTGCAGTGAATTCAAGAATCGAGCGTCAAGAATATAAAAGCTCACCTAATTTTCAAAGCCATTCTATTCATTAACGCTTTAAACAGCTAGCAAACCTGCACCACAAATGGTCCACAAACTCGTTCGCAATCTAAAGCCAGGGGCGAACGTGATACGCGAAAAATTCATCGCGGTTCTGGGCGGTGCGCTGTTGCTCCTCGCCATTCTCGCAGCCTACGCAAACCATTTCCACAATAGCTTCCACTTCGACGACAAGCATACGATCCTAACCAACGCGTCCATTCGCGAGCTACGGAACATTCCGCTCTTCTTCCGTGACGCGACAACCTTCAGCTCGCTCCCGAGCAATCGATCGTATCGCCCGCTGGTCTCGACGCTGCTCGCAATTGACTACCGACTCGCCCACGGGCTGGAGCCGTTCTGGTTTCATCTGTCGATCTTCGCGCTCTTCATCGCGCTCACGCTGCTCCTCGTATTAGTCATTCATCATCTGCTCGAGCGCGACGCAGCCTCATCACCTAACCGCTGGATCGCGCTTGCCCCCGCAAACGCTGACACCATCAACTATATCATCGCCTCGTCGGAGGTGATCTCCGCGCTCGGCGTGACCGCGTCGTTTGCTGTGTACTTCGCCTTCCCGCGGCTTCGCCCATATTATCTCTACGTTTTCCCGGCCGCGATTGCCATCCTGGCAAAACCACCGGCCGCGATCTTCGCCGTGCTCTTCGCTGTGTTTTGTTTGCTCTTCCCGGACCCCGCAGTCGCGGGGCGCAGACCCCGCGCGCGGGCGTGGTTCGAGGAAGTGGTTCCGCCGTTTGTGATCTGCGGAGCGCTGGTGCGGTTCGTCCAGTACATGACGCCGCCCAGTTGGATGGCCGGCGCAGCGAACGCGCATAACTATCTGATCACACAGCCTTATGTGGCGTTGCTCTATTTTAAAACGTTTTTCTGGCCGACCGGCCTCTCCGCCGACTACGACTTGCAGCCGTTTGTCACGACGGGCGATGCGCGTTTTTGGATCGGTTTTGCATTCGCCATCTTTATTAGCGCGGCGGCGATCGCGGCTGCCGTTTTCAAGAAGACGCGCATGATCGGCTTTGGTCTACTTTGGTTCCTGATCACGCTACTGCCGACGTCGCTCTTTCCCCTCGCCGAAGTAATGAACGATCACCGGACATTCCTTCCTTACATCGGACTCGTGATTGCGATCGCCGGCGCAGCGGCGTTGCTCGTCGCCCGCTTGGATCGACAACGCAGCTGGACGAAGCTCGCGGCCACGTGTGCGGTCGCGCTGTTCCTGTGCGCAAACACCTACGCTACGTTCCAAAGGAACAAGGTTTGGAAGACCGACGAAACGCTCTGGCACGACGTCGTGTTAAAGAACCCGGGCAACGGACGCGGTTTGATGAACTATGGCGTCCAGTTGAAGAACAAAGGCGATTTTGCCGGCGCGCTTGATTATCTCCATCGTGCACAACAGCTGATGCCGCGGCATCCCGAACTATTGATTAATCTTGCGCTTGCGGAAAGTGTGACAGAGCAGAGCGCGGCGGCCGAGCAACATTTTAAGGACGCGCTGCGACAGGCGCCGTTGTCTCCCCCAGCTACACTTACTATGCGCGTTACTTGCTCTCGCACTCGCGCGTCGACGAGGCACGCGCGCTCCTGCAACGCGCACTGGAGCTGGCCCCGACCGATCTGACCGCACGCGAACTTCTGAAGAAGGCGGATCTAGCTACCCCTACCTCGGAACATGGCGTAGCTCATCTTGGGCGTAATGAGGATGCGAAGAAGGACGGAGATCCTGAGTCTTTGTCGAAAGGAAATTCACATGCGGAAAGGAACACGACAAGTGGTGCACGATACATTTGGTCATCAGCTTTTACAAAGCTGACAACGAACGGCTAAAAATAACTTTAACCGGCGAAGGCGATAACAAGAAAACTGTCTTTCTTAAAAAGGAAACGACGGTTGATCCCAATACTTCAAATAGCCAGCAGTTTGCTGTAAGTGTAAGGGGATGCAACGAGTGCGAAGTAAGGATTGCGATCACCGAAGGTGATACGGAAAATATTCAGCCATGGGCTAGCGTTACGATCTCGAACCTACCCGGCCCCTTATGTACTGATACTGACATGACGGGCGGTGAGGGTACAATCGATCTGGTCAATGAACAGGGCGAGGATATCCCGCGACCAACGGCAGCGCCGACATTGGGCGAGTAACGCCTCTTAACAATTGAAACAAGCCGTAACGAATTATTTCGCGTGGCCGCGGCTTGCGTACAAAATTCCCGCTGATGCTAATCACCTGATTGAGAAGCAACGGCGGAGAACCAAGCCGCAAATCATAAGGCCAGAGCTACCGGCTGTCCCTCACAAATCTGGAGGAAGCGGAGACGAGGGCACGCGATTTTTGGACTTTTTACCCTTACGCGCCCCACAATTGGTCAAGCACTCAATCAACCAGCGTCGAAGACGCCCCAGTTTTATCTCGGCCTCAGCGTCCAGTTTTATGGCGAGGAGCGCTACATCAAATCAATTTTCGCCTCCCGGCGCGCGCTCGACCTTCGACCCGGCTACGCCGAAGCATGGAACAACATCGGCGCCGCTTACAATAAGCTCGGCCGCTACGAGGAAGCGGCCTCTGCTTGCGAGCAGGCGTTGCTCTACAGGCCGGACGACGGAAAGGCGCGGATCAATCTGCAATACGGGCGTGCAAGATTAAAGACGTCGGGAAGATAGACAAACCGCCCAATGAGGAAGTGTAATCGAAAGCAGAGCGATCCCGATTGGCGCAGCGAGGCTTTCATCATGGTCGAGTTTAAGAATGTTCTCATCGGATACACGGTGACGAAGCGAATGATGCTGGCGCTGGCGCGGAACCTCTTAGAGAAAGCCGACAGACTCCTCGACGGAAAGCTCGGTCGCGTTTCACATACGCAGGTTCTCACGACTGCAGTGCGACATCGCGTAACTGCCTGCGACGCGCGTTTTCTTGCCCTCGCTGAGTGCCTGGGACTTCGTCAGCGGTCTGAAGCCGCGGCAAAGTTGCAGCCGTGCGGTTTGTACTTGGATTCGAGCCCAAAGCGCATTCGCTAAAGCAGCGTCACCGCCGAGGTTGCACTTGTGAAAATGCTCTGGGAAAATGGCGGTTGATTTCCACGGAGTAAATCGTGAATGCGAAAAGGTTTCTGGCCGAACTGAAGCAGCGCAACGTCTATCGCGCCGCGGTGCTTTACGGAATGGCCGCGTGGCTGCTGGTGCAGATCGCGACGCAGGTTTTCCCGTTCTTCGACATTCCGAATTGGGTGGTGCGCTTTATTGTCGTCGCGCTGGTGCTTGGGTTCCCGATAGCGATGCTGCTGGCGTGGCTTTACGAGCTGACACCGGAGGGGCTTGTGCGGGAGGAAGATGTCGAGCCGGCTGTCCGCAAAAGCATGGGGCGCCGATTGGATTTTGTCATCATCGCTATTCTCTTGCTCGTGATTGCGATGCTTGTTTATGGACGGCTTCCATTCCGCAGCCCAACCGGCGAAGCGATTCCCGAAAAAAGTGTCGCGGTTCTTCCGTTCGCGAATTTTAGCACCGATAAGGAGAATCCATTTTTCGCCGACGGCATTCAAGATGACATTCTGACGAGTTTAGCGCGGATTCACAATCTTCGCGTCATCAGCCGGACTTCTGTGATGCAGTATCGCGATGCGGCTGCACATAGTCTGCGCGAAATCGGCAAAGCGCTCGGTGTCGCAAATGTGCTGGAAGGAAGTGTGCGCCGGGAAGGCGGACGCGTGGTGGTCAACGTGCAGTTGATCGACGCGCTGCACGATCGGCATCTCTGGGCAAACCGTTATGACCGCACACTGGCGGACTCGTTAGGCTTGCAAGGCGAATTGGCCGGCGAAATTGCCGAGGCACTGCGGGTGAGGTTGAGCCCGGAGGAGAAAGCGCGCGTGGAAACAAAGCCGACGGGAGACGCGGATGCCTACGTGTTTTATCTGCGGGCAAATCAAATCGAGCGCAATCCCGATACGCTGCTGGAAGATTACAAAACTGCCGAGCAACTTTACATGCAAGCGATCGCGGTTGATCCGAATTTTGCTCTCGCCCACGCCCGCCTGGCATCGACTTACGCTGAGATTTTCCATTTTGATGAGCCGACCGAGGGTTGGCGAACGAAAGCCCGCGCCGAAGCGCAAATTGCCCTGCGCCTCCAACCCAACCTGGCAGAAGCACACTTTGCCCTTGGTCAATGCATTTACTGGATGGATCAGGATTACGACCGCGCTCTCGAACAATTCGATATCGCTTCTCGTTTATCACCGAGCAACAGAGATATTGGCCGGTTGATCGCGGCGATTAAACGTCGGCAGGGCAAATGGGAACAGTCGCTCGAAGCGTACGAACGGGTTGCGAGGATCGATCCGCAGAATCCGAACATTGTGCGCGAACTTATCTTTACGAATACGGCCATGCGCCGTTGGCCGCAAGCGGCGGGATGGGGCGAGCGAATGCGCGCGATGGCTCCGGCATCACTGGTGGCGAAGAGCCAAAGTGGCTACGTCGATTTTTGGTGGAAAGGCGACACGCGCCTGCTCAAATCATTACTCAGCCAGGTGCCGGCAGAAACCGACCCGGATGGCGTGATAACCTCTTGTCGGTGGGACGCGGCGATGATCGACCGCGATTTTGGTGCAGCCCAGGCGGCTTTGCAAACGTCGGCTGTTAACGAATTCTCGTACACAGCCGCAGCAGCAACACCGAAAAGCTTCTTCCAAGGCTGTATCGAACTGGCGCAAGGCAACAATACCCAGGCCCAGAGATTGTTTGAATTAGTGGGACCGATCTTTGAAAGAGCCGTCGAGGAGGCGCCGTTGAACGCTGAGCGTCACGCCAACCTTGGTTGGTTCTGCGCGTTCGCAGGTCGAAAGGATGAGGCCATTCGTGAAGGCAGGCGGGCGGTGGAGCTAAAGCCCGAATCGAAAGACGCTTTTGACGGCGCAATCATGAATTGTTACCTCGCTCTCATCTACGCGAGAGTAGGCGAAAACGATCTCGCTATTCCACTCATCGAGCGCTTGTTGAAAACTCCAGGCGCGGTGGACAGCGCCGATTACAGCATCACGCTCAACGATTTGAAATTCCGCTGGGAATGGGACCCGATTCGTAACGATCCCCGTTTCCAGAAATTGATCGCGCAACATGGCCTGTAAATTATCGCGGCAAGCGCGACGCTACCGTTCCAGGTCATGCGCGCGTCGCGCCGCCTGGCCTCCTGCGAGCCAAATCCTTCCGCGCGAGGGCGACCACGACATTTTGTGCGATCACTGCACGACGGTGTGGCGGCCTTGGCCATGCGCGGGCACACCGTGACGGTGCAAATCATTTTGCGCCAGATGCATTGCGAAAACCAGGACCGCAATCAGACCGAAATATAGGATCGACATCGTCCAGCGCTGGGCCGGCGTGACTTCGTAATAGCGGCGTTCTTCTTCGCTACGTTTTCGAAAAAGGGAATAGATGCGCGGTAACGACAGGAGCACCATCAGCCAGACGACAAAGTTCGGGAATTTCCACCCGAACCAGATGAGCACCGCAAATCCTGGCAACCAGAGCCAGCGTGACAATGCTGTGACAATACGGCCACCGTCGAGCATGCCCACCGGTGTCAGATTGAACAAGTTTAGGAAATAGCCAAACCAGGCGAGAGCGATGAAAATCGGTGCGTCGAGGATTTCGCCTAACGCATTACACACGAGCGCGCCCAGCGAACCGAGCATCGGCCCGCCGATTCCGACGCACGCTTCCATCCAGGCGTTGCGCGGCGCTTCTTTCAGCGCGATGAACGCGCCCATGAACGGAATAAACACGGGCGCACCGACCTTGAGCCCGAATTTTTTTGCGACCAGCAAATGGCCGCATTCGTGCACGAGTAAGAGCAGAACGAAGCCGACGGCGAACTGCCAGCCCCAGATCCGGGTGTAGATCCAAATCATCAGCAGCATCGTCCCACCCGATTTGAGGAGGATCGGCAGAAACTTCAGCAGTGGCAGAACGAGAAACTTCAGCTTCGCAAGAAACTTCGCGACGAGCGCGGCACCGACAGCCACGGGACCGAGCGCTTTCTTGATGCGGCTCAAGGCAGTCTCGGTGCGTGGCGCTGCCAACTGCGTGCTTTCGGGTTGAAGATTCATGGCTTCGCCACGTTAAAGCGTGACATTGTAACTCTTTTAACTTTTTAACGCCTAAGTTTTTGTAGGGGAAGCTGTCAGCTTCCCCTACAGGGTCTAGGGGCTCGGAGTTCGCAGCTCATTGAACGCTTCTCCGAGATGATCGAGCACGTCGCTCGCGAGCAACGATTCCTCGCTCGCTCCCGAAATGAAAATCGCCATCTCGGCCGCGCGTCCGCAAACCCACGCGCCGAGCCGCGCGGCATCGTAAAGCGACAACCTTCGTCCGAGTAATCCGGCGCAGACACCGGTCAGAACATCGCCCATTCCACCACTAGCCATTCCTGGATTTCCAGTCGTATTAAAACTCAGTGCCCGGTCGCGCTCAGCCACGATTGTGCGGCTGCCTTTGAACAAGAGCGTTACCGGGAATTGTTCGCAGAAATTTCTGGCCGTTACTGCGCGCGACGTTTTGCCGGGATCAAACAATCGTTTCAACTCGCCCGGATGCGGAGTGACAAGCCGGGGTCCGCGGCAATGTTTTAAGGTATCGATTTTCTCCGCCAGAATGTTCAATCCATCGGCGTCCACCACCATCGGTTGCTCCGCGCGCTCGATCAGCTGAAGCACTTCGCTGGCGCGCGATTTTCCTAAGCCGGGTCCGACCGCCCAGATGTCGATCTTTTCCTCGAGCAAGTCGCGATAGGAGTGCACTGGTTTTACCATTGCTTCAACTGGTCCAGCGGCGGCAACGATTGGATAAATCTCTTCCGGGACAAAAACGTCCATGAGACCAGCGCCGGCGCGCAGGGCGCCTTGTGCGGTCATTAACGCGGCACCGATGAATCCTTTCGAACCGGCAATGACTCCGATGCGCCCAAATTGATTTTTGTAAGCGCTGAATTTCCGCCGCGGCAAAAGCGAACTGAGAGAATGAGTGGCGGCGATGAGTTCGTTGGACGCGCTATCTCTCGGCGTGAGATCGGGAAGCGGAACAACTTCAAGGCGGCCAACGAAGTCGAGCGCCGCATCTGCAATCAACCCATGCTTGGCAAAGGCGATCGTGATCGTGAAATCCGAGACAACGCAATCGGGATCGGTTTCGCCGGAATCGCTGTCGAGACCAGTCGGAAGATCGACCGCGAAGACAAATGCATTTTGCTCGCGGCGCAGTTGATTGATCTGGCGTGCGGCTGCACGAATCGGTTCGCGTAAAAAATGTTTGGCGCCGACGCCGAGCAAACCATCAAGGATGATTGTGTAGCCATTTCGCTGTGCGAAACGCGACGCTGAGGCGCTTGCAACGCCCGCGCCGCGCGCCGCCGATAGGGCGGCGGCCGGAGGGTCGTTGGTGTCGCGCAGTTCTTGAAGTTTTTTCCGCGTCAGTTCGCTGCAATCGTCTTCGGGGAAGGCGAGGTGGATGTCGATTTTCCATCCGGCGCGCTCCAAGCGTTCCGCCGCCACCAGGGCGTCACCCCCGTTGTGACCTTTTCCGGCGTAAACAATGCACCTCCCAGGATACGGAAAAAATTTAGAGACGGCTCGGGCAATACCCGCGCCTGCCTGGTCCATTAATGCCTCAACTTCGACGCCGCGCGCGAACGCGGCTTCTTCCGCGTCCCGCATCTGCGCCGAACTAAGAATCGGCGAGTCCAATCAATCCTCCGCATGCTCTCGCATCGATTTCTTTGCCGGCGTGTGGTCCCCGCTTTTGGTTCTCTGAGCGGTCGTTTGATGCGAGGACCTCTTGCTCCGTGTTCCTTTCGATCGTTTCCGATGCCGCGCACTGGAGCTTTCCGGTGGGGCTTTGATGAAATCGGTGCCGACATAGCCGTTAAACGGCTGAGCTTCCACTTCGGTGGCCGGAGGATAGTAGTGTGACGCCGGCGCACGCGCGACCAGGGCAGGTTTTCCCAAAATTCCGCGAGTAATTTCCTCGGCTAATTTGTCTCGATAGGCCGCGGTGAGGGCGAGCTGCCCTTCGGCCGGGTTGGTCAGAAATCCGCATTCCACCAGGACCGCTGGGATGTTTGTTTTGCGGAGGACATAATAGCCGCGCCGGCGAATCCCGCGGTTCTCCGAAGGCGCGCCGGCGATAACATTTCGGTGGATGTTGGCGGCCAGAGCCATGGCATCGCGGCGGTAGTAATAGGTCTCGATTCCGTTGGCTTCGGTGCGGGTAGCGGAATTGAAATGGATACAGATGAAAATCGCGTTCTGATTGGAATTGGCCACCGAGACGCGCCCCGGCAGGGGCACAAAGACATCGCTGTCGCGCGTCATGACGACGCGATAGCCGGCCTCGATCAATTTCTTTCTCAGACGTAGCGCGACGTCGAGCGTCATGGTTTTTTCCGCGATGCGTTGACTAGGAATGCCGCCACGATCAAAACCGCCGTGACCGGCATCGATCACGACAACCGTGGAGGAGCTGGTTTGCGCGCTCGTGTCGCGACTTTTCGATTGCGACGCGGAGCTCTGGCTGGGAGATGCGAGCGCGCATGCCAGGCCTGCAATCGACAACCAACCGAGGCCACAACTGCGCTGGGAAGAACTTTGCCACATATTAGTCGTCCTTCGGCATTTTTGCCGGCCGGTCAGACAATTTTGGGGCGCGGTTGCGGGCGGATGGCGCTGCCCGGCTCTCGAGCATGCCGCCACGCACCCCGACCGCGCCATCGGCAGCATGAAAGAGGCGCGGCCGCGTCTTCATTTCCATAAAGGATGAACGTGCCAGCAGTTCACCATTCAGCCCCACGCGCGAATACGCCCAACAGCGCGGCGTCGCGCAATGGAGCACGTGCAGTTGATTCGCGCGATCAAGTTCCGCTTGCGGTTCGTTGAAGGCAATGGCGCGGCCTAACGAATACGTCGCGTAGACAATGCCACTGTCCTTGTCCTCGACGCGCACGTAGAGGGATGTGTGATCGGGGAAACGATTCGTGAGCAGCGAATAGGTGCGCGCGCTGCCGGGGCCGGGAGCCCCTTCGGGAATGCCGACCGTCTTTTGCCAGATTGGTCGCGCGTCGGTCACCTCGAACACTTTTGTTCGCGAATAAAAAAACCTGCTTAAATCCGCGAAGTAAACGTGCGCGCGAACATGATAAGTGCCGAAGTCGTACACGGGATACAGCGAAGTGAGATTGATTTTTTGCGTGACTCTCTTGCCCGCTTCGATTTTGAGCGGCAACTGCGTGTTATCGGTGGTGACCGGGGCGATAGGCTGGCCTTCGCTTCCGGTCACTTCCAGTCCAAACCAAGGCTGACCATCGGCGTTGCGAAGATCGACATCGCGCCCGGCGAGATTGGTGATGGTGAGCGTCACCGTGACTGGTTCGTAAGTGACGTGTTGTAACCGCCTCAATCTTAGATCGACCTGAATTTGCGCCTCGCCTCTGGCCACGAGCAAAAAAAGGCAGGCCAACGGCAGCGCGCGCTTCACGGCGCGATAGAATAACGCAACTCGTCGCATAAAAGTAAGCCCGGTTTTTTCCAGCCTGGATTCGCTCAACCGCGCTGGCCCCGTTCCTGTGCCAGCTTCTGCTGCTTGCCGCGTGCCACTGCTTCAATCAAATCTCTCGCCGTTTGCACCAGTTGCTCGCCGATCTCAGTGTCGTGGTGCACGATCAGCGATTGCATTACGGCGAAGCAGTGGGGGATGGAGGGTAAAGCTTCAATAGCCCTGTGGGATCCGCGCGAACGGCTTGCAGTTGATCATCGTAGTAAACGCGCACAATGTAGCCGAGATACTTTCGCCGGCCACTTTCCCCAGCCGTCGCCGGGCCACGCTTGCTCGCTCGACTCTTGTTTCCTGGATTGACCGCGGCTGCGGCTGCAGACAAAGCCGCCTCCGGTGATAACACGCTGTTTTTCGGCCGCGTGTAAGTCACGGCCAGCATCTCTGGATCGGAACCGGCCCAATCGTGGTTGGGCGTTAGCCATTCGTACGTCACATCTGCATCCGTGAGCTTGATGTCTTTGTCGTCCACGGTGTCGTAAAAGTACACCTGAATCTTCACCTTGGTGTGGTCAATCGCGGCATTGGGCCGTTTTTTTACGCCGATCCGAAGGGTCAGATTCGTCTCGGCGTCGGGGTCAGGCGTTTCCGTGGCCGTGACTTCAGTGATTCCAAGGTTCGATCCCTCCAGAGTTCCATTCGCGTCCGTGCGCGAAGTTCCAAGATCGAGTCGCGCCGGACCGGGAAGACCTGGCTCCGCTGCCGCCGGGGTTGGGGTCGGAACTCCCAATTTCAATCGGGTAGCAGCCAACTCGAACGAAGCACCTGCTGAAGGGCCAATCTCCTGGATCTTGCGCCAGGTTTCGTTTGAACGATCGAAGTTCTGGATGGATTCGTAGATCTTCGCCGTCTCCTCAAGCACTTTGGCGTTTTTTGGATCCCGTTCTGATGCCTCTTGCAACCGGGCGAGCGCGTTGGCCGTGTCTCCCCGAGCGCGGAGCGCGGTCGCTTCTTCTAAGAGTCGATCGATAACGGATGGCGCGGGTGCAGGCGGCGGAGACGCCTCTCTTGCGGAAGCCGGAACTACGGCGGACGAAACAGACGGCATCCTCATCGCGATGACGCGTGGCTGCACCGGTGCCTGGGAAATGGGAATTCGGCTAATGCAGTAATATGCGGCGCTCAAAATTTCCGCGGCCGCGAAAATTACGACGACGCCAAGCCCGATCCTGAAACTTTTATCCGATAGCGGTGAAGACGACAGCGTAAGAACTCGCATGGAATGCCAACGCTACCTCTGTAAATGCGCTTTCGCAAAACTGTCAACTCGAGAAAGCTTTCGGAGTCAACCGCATCTGGCAGTGGCGGAAAGGATCGACCTCAGTTACCGGGAAATGTCGCTCTGGCTCAGAATCTGGAACCCTTCGCCCATCAGGACCGAGGAAGCGCACTCAGTATCGTCCACATGCAGTGCGAGCGCAGCGAGCCCATGCGGCCGCGTTAGCAACGGGTAAGTAAAGTGCACATTCACCTCCGCCATCAGGAGCGCGGCGAGAAGTTTCGCGAGTTGGGTGGCCACTTCGCGCATCTCCACCACAACCACTTCGCAAACGCCAAACGGGACATCGTGTTCGCGAAACAATCGCTCGACGCGCTCCGGATCGCTCACCACGATTCGCGCGATGGCTGAGTCACTCGATTCAGACACGCTCAAGGCCACGACGTGGGTCTCATGCGCATTCAGCAGCTTCACAATTTCGAGCATCGCGCCGACTTTGTTCGGCAGAAAAACCGAGAACTGCCGAACGAGCGGTCCGCCCATTTTTGAAGTTGTTTCTGGCAAATCGACAGACATTGGAATGGGCAGGTGACAGGGAAAATTCCACGTACCCCGCCCGACAGAGTATCTCATTATCGATCTTTTCTTTGCAAACCAATATTGGCGCTTTCGCCGTCGCCCTCGCGCTGCCGCCGTAGCGCTTTGGCATGCAGGAGGCGGGGCGGGGCAAGGCGTGTGAGATTGTGCGCGTGCGCGTTGGGCTCGCCGCGGCAAGGGACTACAGCATTCAGGCTGTTCATTTCGCCCCGCCGAATTACATTCGCTCGCCGAAGATGGAGGAAGAGAATGAGCTGGTCGCGCTCCGGCGCGAAAAACTGGATAAGCTTCGCGCGCGGGGCGTCGAACCGTTTGGCGTAGCTTTCGAGACCAGCGGCGACATTGGGGAGATTAGGTCGAAATTCAAAGAGGGCGACACATTTCATGCCGCCGGCCGGATCACCGCGCATCGCGACATGGGCAAGAGCCACTTTCTCGATCTTCGCGATGCGACCGGGCGCATTCAAATTTACATTCACCCGAAGGAAGTTGGCGCCGAACTGATCGATCTCTTTCGGTTGCTCGACCTCGGCGATTTCATCGGCGTCGAAGGAACGTGTTTCCTCACCAAGACCGGCGAGCCGACACTGAAAGTTAAGCAATTCCAAGTGCTGGCGAAAGCTCTGCGGCCGCTTCCGGAAAAATGGCACGGCTTGCAGGACATCGAGGCGCGCTACCGGCAGCGTTATCTCGATCTGCTCACGAACGAACGTTCGCGGGAAACCTTTGAAAAACGCATCGCAATTGTTCGCGAGACCCGGCGCTTTTTCGAAGAGCGCGCTTTTCTGGAAGTGGAGACGCCGATTCTGCAAACGATTGCCGGTGGTGCCGCGGCCGAACCATTTAGCACCTGCCACAAAGCGCTCGGTCTTGATCTTTATCTGCGTATCGCGCCCGAACTTTACTTGAAGCGTTTGCTTATCGGCGGGTTTAACAAAGTTTTCGAGATCAACCGGAACTTCCGCAATGAAGGCGTCTCGCGAAAGCACAACCCCGAGTTCACCATGCTCGAGGCCTATTGGGCGTATGCCGATTTCGAAAAAATGGCCAATCTGGTCGAGGAATTGATTTGTCACCTTGGACAAGTCATCTGCGGCTCGCTGCAAATCGAGCATCTAGATGCCGATGGCAAAATCACGCGCACGATTGACCTGAAAAGGCCATGGCGACGAGCGCGCTACCACGATTTGGTGCGGGAAGTTGCGGGGGAAGATTGGTTCGAGCTGACGAGTGCACAGCGACGGGAGCGGGCCACGGGTAAGCTTGGAGTCGAGATTTCACCGCAGCTCGCTGATTTCGAAGTTACACAACATGTCTTCGAGAAGTTAATCGAAGAAGAGACGATCGATCCGCTCTTCGTCACGCATTGTCCCAAAGAACTCGTGCCGCTGGCGAAACAAAATCGCGAAGACAGCTCACTTGTCGATGTTTTCGAGTTGATCATTAACGGTGTGGAGATCGCGCCCGGTTACACTGAGTTGAACGACCCACTCGCGCAGCGTCAGCGCCTGCAAGAACAAGCGGGCGAAGAAACACAAAAGATTGACGAGGAATTTTTGCTCGCGCTCGAGCACGGCATGCCGCCGGCCGGTGGCTTCGGCCTCGGCATCGACCGATTGGCCATGTTACTGACCGGCGCAGAATCCATTCGGGATGTGATTCTTTTTCCGCTGCTTAAACCAAAGAAGTGACAACTGTCGGAAGACAGCCGTCCCGGCTGTCATGGCATGCAGGCGTCTCGCCTGCTTACTTTGGGGTGATGCAACAGCCAGGATGGCTTTCTGCCATAACAGGCCGGAAACTATTTCGACGCGCTTACCGCCGCGACTTACCTCGCTCAGTCTCGAGGTCGAAAGTGACTTTCGAGTTGATCCGATAACTCGTGACTTTGCCGTTGTCCACCGCGGCGGTGAATTCCTTGATGTAAATCGAGCGGATATTGCGCAGGGTTTTCGAGGCTTCCTTTACCGCGGTCTGGGCAGCGTCTTCCCAGCTCTTTGGCGATTCCGATAGCAGTTCGATGACTTTGACGACTTTGGCCATGTTAGTAATTCTCCTTTCCTTAATGATCGAATGGAATGCTTGCGACGCGCTTCTGATTTCTCGTTTACAAGGCAATTCCAGGTATCGACGGCATCAGGGACGATCAGCAGACGGACTGAGCATGCGCTGATATTGCGCGTCGAATGCCCGTAACGCGGCTCCCACATTGTCGCCGAAGCCAGCTATGCCGTCTTCGATTGTTGCGCCCAGCAAAGCGATGAAGGTGCGTCCGCGAACCGACAATCGAGGACGGCGCAGTGCGACCGGACTCCGCGGATGCTCGGCGCAATAACGTTCCATTTCTTCCATCGCGGCCAGCGTTCGATCCACAGCCTGGCCTCCGTTGGATGGTCTGCCATCGGTTGTTCTCATTCACCTTTTAAACGCAAAGCCCAGCCCGATCGGATGTGTGCCCTTGTTAGTTTTGAAACTGACATTACCGAAATGTCTTGCGTCGTAACTTCTCGACCCGATATACCTTGGCGATGGCCCTGCTGCCTCCGCTCAAGCTCTCCGAGCAGGAGAAGCTGGAGACGTTGCAGCGGCTCGATCGATTCCGTCAGTGGAGGTCGCTGGACGAGAAACGTTATTGCCTCGTTTGCAGTAGCATTATCACGGGATGGGAAATTCACATCATAGGCGGCACGCGCGGAACCGGGCCGTTGCGCGTGATCTGTCCGAGCCAGGGTTGTCATTCCATTCCGATGGATTGGGTGCTCCCGACGGATGAAATGCTGGCAAAGATCGTGGATGGCCGGGCTGCAGCTGCATCAAGCGATCAACGCGGCTGGCGCAAAAACGCAGTGGTGTCGAGGTTCCGCAGGTTCGCGACCCATTTCAAACGTCCGGGTTGAACAGCTTTTGCCGAACTCGCCTTGCTCCAAAAAATCTAATCGCGCCCTTTCGTGCGATTCTCCGATTTTCGTGCTACCTTTCCGGCAATGAATACGCCTCAAGTTACCGCTTATCTGAAAACCTATTGTGGATGGAGCGCCGGCGTGCGCGCCGTGTTGGCTAAATACGGTCTTGCTTACACGGAAAAGGACATTATCCAAAACCCAGCGTTTCGTTGGGAGATGGAAACGAAGAGCGGGCAGCCGCTTTCTCCCTGCGTCGAGATCAACGGAAAAATGCTGGCGGACGTGAGCGGCGAGGAAGTGGAGCAATATCTGATCGACAATAAGATGGTGCAGCCGAGCGAAGCGGCGACGGACGTTCCGACAAATGCGCCGTGCGCGACCGAAGAGCACGAGAGCGAAGTGAAGCTCAACTTCTGAAGCGTTAAGGCGTTGAATCGTTAAATCGTTTGAATCGTTACAGCGTTTGGCCGATTTAACGGTTTAACGTTTTAACGATGAAGCTGTTCGCTCGCGCTCGATCTGGAAGGAAGAAACACGGCAAGCTTTTCCGTTTCGGGTGGAAGCTCACGCTTCTCGCTCTGGTCGTGGCCAGCGGTCTGGGAGTTCTCTTTTTCTACGGAGCCTGGGCCGGAACCTTCGATATGAAGAAGGTCGGTGAAATGCCCGAGCGCAACACGGTCTTTGATGTCGATGGAAAAATTTACAGTCGTCTCGCCGGCGCGAACCGGCTGAAGGTTTCGCTGGATCAAGTTTCGCCCCTTTTTATCAATGCCGTGCTGGCCCGGGAAGACACGCGCTTTTATCAACACGGTGGAATTGACTGGCGCGGAATTCTGCGTGCGCTTGTTCGCGATATTCTGAGCGGTTCGGCCAAGGAAGGCGCCAGCAGCATTACCCAGCAGCTCGCCCGCAACAGTCTCCCGCTCGGAGGCCGCACCATCAGCCGCAAATTATTGGAAGCAATGGTCGCTCTGCGCATCGAGCGCGACTTCACCAAGCAGCAGATTCTCGAGCTCTACGTTAACCGGATCTATTTTGGCTCCGGCTGCTACGGCGTTGAAACAGCTTCGCAAGCTTATTTCGGCAAAAGCGCGTCACAGCTGAATCTGCCCGAAGCCGCGTTGCTCGCAGGCTTGATTCGCAGTCCCAATCGATTTTCGCCGCTGAAAAATCCCGAGGGCGCCGCGGTTCAACGCAACACCGTCCTGGATCGCATGGTCGAATTGAAAAAAATCTCCCCGGGGCAAGCCGACCAAGCAAAAATCGCGAGAGTCACTTCGCGTCCCAAGCGCCTGGCACTCATCCAGGAGAATTACGCGATGGACGCGGTGCAGCGCGATCTAAACCTGCTCCTCACCCAGGACCAGATCGATAACGGCGGCCTCTTTATTTACACCACGGTCGACCCGGCCGCGCAGAACGCCGCTCAGCAGGCGCTTGAGACCCAGCTCACGAAGATCGAGCGTCAACGAAATTTCCATCATCCGATCAAGGCGACCTATCAGCCGCCTGAGAATGGCGAAGATTCCTCCATGCCCTACCTCGAAGGCGCGGTCGTGGCGATCGATAACGCCAGCGGCGGCATCCGCGCGCTCGTGGGCGGCCGCGATTATTCGCAAAGTAAATTCAATCGCGCCCTCTCACCCGCAAATCGCCAGGTCGGTTCTGCCTTCAAGCCTTTCGTTTACACACTCGCCTTCACCCACGGGCTTCTGCCCGGCGCGGCCATTAGCGATGGCCCGATTCAACCAGGTGAAATCGACGGCGCGGGAAATTGGTCGCCGGGAAATTCCGACGGGACTTACGTCGGCATCCAGCCTTGCTCCTACGGCCTGATCCATTCACGCAACACCATGAGCGTGCGCGTCGGTCAATTCGCCGGACTCGATGCCGTGCAGAGAGTCGCGACCACACTCAACCTCGGCGAAAATATTCCGCGCGGCCCCGCCATTTACATCGGCTCATTCGAAACGAACCTGAAGGATCTTACCGCCGCCTATTCCGCTTTTCCGAATGCCGGCGTGCGCAAGCAGGCTTACATCATCGAGCGCATCGACGATCCGGAGCACCAGCCGATTTACCGCGCCGCCCATATCTCCGCTCCGGCGCTCGATCCCAGTGCGGCTTGGATGACCTCGCAGTTAATGGAGGAAGTGCTCACTCTCGGGACTGCTGCCAGCGCGCGTTCGTTAGGCTTCAAACTGCCGGCCGCTGGCAAAACTGGTACGACCAACGATTACAAGGACGCGTGGTTCATGGGTTACACCAGCACACTCACCTGCGGGGTGTGGGTCGGCTTCGATCAACCGGTCACGATTATACCGCACGGCTACGGCGCGGCCCTCGCCCTGCCAGTCTGGACCCAGCTGATGAACAAGGCGGCGCAACATTATCCCGCCGAACCGTTGCAGCCAACGATGCCGATCCAGCATGCCATCGTTTGTTCCATCTCGAATCACCTGGCTACTACTGGATGTCAGGCAGCGGGAACTGCCTATGAAATCGATTTGCCGGCCGACAAAGTTCCGACAGTCGCGTGCGAAGTACATGGCGGCGAGCCAATGCAATTCGCCGACAAGCTCCAAGGTTTCCCCGAGAAAGCCGCGGCTTTCCCAAACCGCATCTTTCGCTCGTTCCGGAGGCTTTTTGGCGGAAGATAAGATCGTTCGTCTGTGGAGGCAGCCGTGTCGACTGCTCCGCGTTGAAGCGTGATCGTTGAGTGTTGGGCGCTAGAACTGCCGCGTGGACTCGATGGCATTGGCGTCATCAACCGTAGCATTTCTGGCGCGAGTGGCGTGAATAATGCGGCAAAAATCGTAGTGAGCACCAACAAGGAAAATACCGAAGTTTCCTGGCTCGTTTCCGAGGCCACACCCCCACCCGCCGAGGGCATGAGCAAGCCACACAGTAATCAAACAAACGTTCTCAAAGGTGTGAGCGTAATTGCCGTTATCGCAGCCGTTGCCTTCGGCGGGCTATGGTTGAGTGAGAGAGAGAGAAACGCTTATGATGCCGTATGGGGAAAGCCGGCCGTCAGAAAAGTTCTCAAAGAGGTAGAGGTTCCGGCTAAGCTCACATACTCCCAGAAGACCGCCATTAATTTTACGGATCGCTACGTAAGCGCCAGACAGATCGAGGGCCAGGACGAGGCTCTCTACAAATTGGATTCGGTGAGAGTCAACGTGTCCATAAATGAGGCAGTCGACAAGGTTGTTTCGGACGACCGCATTAGAAACAAATTTGAACTCATTCTGAGAAAGCACGGCATCAACATAGATGAGAAAGCCTTGGTGAGTGTCGACCTTACCATCCACGGCTTATGGTCAGGGGATAATCTTGGGGTGGGGTTTCTTGCTTACACACAACGGATTGGCTTGAACCAATGGCTAGTTGTGGAACGCAGGGGAGACTTCCGGCGTGCGGTCGCCCAGCTGTGGAAGCAAGAGATAATAGGGTTTGCGAATAACCAGAAGGCTGAGGGTCAGATTCTGGATGGTGTGGAATCAATGGCTGAGGCGTTCGCGAACAAATATCTTGCGGCACAGCAGAAGGATGATTTTCGGCCGTCCCCGCCACCCGGCAGGCCAGGGATTTAACAGGTCTTTCGGACAGATTCGGACAGCAGAACTTCGTAAATCGGCGCGAATCATGCAAATCCGTGATCTTTTGGCCAACCGTGGCCGTGGGTGGAAAATAGTGGACTTGTTATGAATTTCCGCACACTTCGTTATGACTGCAGCCAATCAAACAGGCTCGTTTTAATAGGTAAATGAGCGGGTGAAGGGAATCGAACCCTCGTGTGTAGCTTGGGAAGCTACCGTTCTACCATTGAACTACACCCGCGTGATGGTTTTCAATTTTCGATTGTTCATCTTCGATTTGCAAGCAGCGAACAATCATTGCCACGAAGTCACGTCATCATTGGATGAGGTCGATTTCTTGTCGCCAGAGCCCCCTGCACCGTCTTTACCTAACGACCAGGCAATCACGCTACATCGTAACTTGGGCGCGCTACCGGCATTGGCTGAATACGGATTATCGACTTGATTGTCGTACTCGCCATCAATCCGGATCACGTAGTTCCTGCCCCACGGATCAAAGTATTGGCCTACGTTGCCAGCCGTCGTACCAATACCAGACCACGGATTGTTCGCATCTTTCACGTCCGGCGGTGAAATGAAAACGATCTGACGAGGATTCAGCGTCGTGGCGGAAAGCCCCCGTAGCTCATTGAACAAAGTCTCATTCGTTGTCGGGCTTCCTCCTGGCCCAAAAGTTGTATCGCTGCTGGTTGAAAGCGGATTCTTCCCGTATTCCGTATAGAACGCGTTCACGGCGATGACAATTTGGGTCAGATCGTTTTTGGCCTGGGTTCGTTTCGCCTGATCTTGGATGCCGCGGAAGGCGGGGAACAAAAGTCCCAACAAGATCGCGATAACGGTAATGACGACGAGCAGCTCGATGAGGGTAAGGGCTTTTACGTTTTCTGAATATCGTTGCATCACTCTGAGCTTATTACGTCTGGATTTGCCTCGCGCAATTTTTTCGTTGAAGAGTTAAAGCGATGAATCGTTAAAGCGGTTCAACTCTTCAACTCTTTAACACTTCAACGGATCACGTCCACTTCCGCATCTGCTCCGGGAACGGGCATTGCGTGCAGTCGGAATTATCTTGCATGCAAAAATCTTCGTAGATCTGGAGCAAACCTTGTTGATGCGTGACGCTTTTTAGAAATTGCCCGCGCTTCGCATCATCGCCGAAGAGCCGTGTCGCTGCAGTGGCCAGCCGCCGGTTGGAAAGGCGCGCGGGCAGTTTTGAAAATTCGTTCCAAACATCGCGCCCCTCTGCCACAAAGAACGGAAACACCACGTTGGCAAGAATCTCGGCGGCGCGTGTTTCGCCGACGATAGCCATCGCTTCTGGCGCTGCCGGCGAGGCCAGTGTGTAATGGAAATCCCAAAACGGATGCTCAAGCGTGAAAAAGAATTGTTCTGCGGCGCGTGCGCTCGTTTTGCCTAACAACTTGATGAACGCCGGCCATTTCTCCGAAATCGCCGCCAGCGCGGCGAGACGGCGTTGCGGATGATTGAGCGGACGTGCGCCGCTGAAGCGCCAGATTTTCGCGGGTAAAATTAGCCGTTGCAGCGCGTCGCGATGTAGCCACCAACGGTCCCAAAGTTCGCGAACATATTTTCTTGCCGGTCTTTCATAGACATCGAGGTCGGGCGCTTGCAGAAATCCGGCGACGCCGAAAAGCATTGCTTCCGCCTCAGTCGAGTTGGCGCGCAATAATTTGAGCGGCAATCGCTGCGCCAGCAGCGTGAACGGAAGTTTGTTTTGTTTGTAACCGAGTGCGGCCGCAATCTCCTGAAAAAGCGCTTCGTCGCGACCGTGATTGTCGATCGTACTCCGGATGCGCGCGGCCTTTTTTTGTAATCGAAATTGGGCGGCCGCATCCAGCACGCGGCCCACGCGGTCTTCCGGCAAATTTCTCAACGGCGCCTGACAACGTCCCGGACACGCGAGCGGAATATTCGCGCTCAACGTCTCGGCCAGCGTGTTTGGATCGGCCTGCACCTGTCGCACCTCGCGGTTTGATCTTGTGCGCGCGAAAAATGTTCGCTCGCTCAGGTGGACAAACACGTGCAGCACAGTGTCTTCAAAGGCGGGATTCGTCGCATGACCGTGCGACTCCCAATTTCGATCGGTGAGATCGAACTCGATACTGCCGCGTATCGGTTCGCTTCCGTTCACGCGAATCGCGGCGTCGCTAAAATCTGGTCCCGCTTCGCGATTCCAAACGCCGAATTGCACGATATCGATCTTTTCCCCGGTAAGAGTGACAAAATGTTTGCCGAAATCTCCTGCGAACCAGCGCGCTTGGAGTTCCAGCTCGCTCAGGATTCGTTGCGGAGGAAACAGCGCACGCTCGCGCACGCGCGCGGCGGTAAGTATGTGGACGTATTTCTCGAGCAGAGGCATGAGCTCTTCTTCTAGCGTAGCGCATAGCAAACGGAAAGGTGGATCGTGCGCTCCGCCGCGCGATATTAAATTGGGCGCCGTAGGCGCATTATTTTAATATCGACATCGCCGCGGCAACGACCGCACGATGCGCCTACGTTGCCGCGACAGATTCGCTTCTGAGCAAAGGCTCGGTTAAGCGCTCGCGTAGGCAATCGGCGATGTGCTCGACGACCGCAGCCTGCGATCGCGGAAACACGAACAGATATTTCGGGCCTCGGCCGGCCGCCGGGAAAATAATCAAATTCTCCGAAAGAAATTTTGACTCATGCGTGACCATTGAGCCGTCGAGCTCGATGGTGTGAGCAAAGGGCCGTCCGCTTTTCCGGGCGACGAACAAAATCTTGCGAGGCTCTTCTTTCGTCGCGACGAGCGCGCCGAAAAGATTTGCCGGAATGCGGCGGCCCCGTCCGCTAATGCAGGGCGTGGCCCAGGCAATCGTTTCGCCGAGAACATTTTGTCGGCTGAAAGCCGAAGCGAAGCGCGCTGGCAGAGTAAGCGGCAGTTTCACCGGCGCGCTGAGATCGGCGGGACCATTCAATTTTTTCAATGCCAACCAGATTTTTGCTTTTGTGGCGCGTAAAACTTTTGGTGCGAAATAAAGAAACGCTGCGATGGCCAGCGCGAAGACCGACAAGGCGAGCGCCGGATTGTAATGAATGAGCGCGAGTCCGCCGAGCACGGCGACATCTTCACCGAAACTAAGCGCGATGTTCGAAAATGGTTCGGGTGATGTGTTACTCGCGAGGCGTGTCGCCGCTTTCGCTGTATGCGTAATTAGGCTGGTGCCTCCCGCAAGCAACGCAACGATCACGGTAAACGCGGGACTCGGATGTCCCAGCACTTGAATCGCAAGTAACGCGCCGCCAATCGGGCGGATCACCGTGTGGACGGCGTCCCAGGCGGAGTCGATCCAGGGAATCTTGTCGGCGAAAAATTCCAGAAAATAAAGAATGCCCGCGATGGCGATGATCACGGGATTGCCCAGCGGTTCGAGTGATTGATAGGCGGGCGCGAGGGTGATCCAGTGGAAATGGATGGCGAGGCCGGTGGCAAAAACGGTGAGGTAAAGATTAAGGCCGGCCAGGGCGGCAAGTCCGAGGGCGACACCGAGGAGATGAAGTTTTTCCACGCGGAAAGTATGGGCGTAGGCAAGCGATTGTCACGCGCGAGTTGGGTCGGCTCGAATGACCAAGCACGAATCACGAATGACGAAATAATGACGAATGGCGAAGCCCGAATGAGTTCTCGCGATTCCGTTTCGGTCATTTCGATTTCGTTATTCCTTCGTCATTAGACCATTCGCCATTCGTCATTCATACTGCGCCATGCTTGATATTCGCCTGGTTCGCGAGAAACCGGATTTCGTGCGCGAACGACTGGCCACACGCGGCGGCAATGACGAAGCGAAGATCGACGAGCTGCTGCGGATTGACGCCCAGCGGCGCAAAGACGAAACCGCGCTCCAAAAATTAAACGCCGATCGCAAAGGATTGAGCAAAGAAATCGGCGCAAAACGCGGTCGTGGTGACGCGACGACGGAACTCGAAGCACGTGTGCGGGACATCGGAGAGCACGTTGTCGATCTTAACGAGAGAACGGCGGCCGCGGAGGAGCAGCAAAGAGATTTGCTGCTCCAAATTCCAAACTTGCCGCATGCGAGCGTGCCGCTCGGCAAAGACCCGAGCGCGAACGTGGTCGCGCGCAGTTGGGGCGAGAAGCCGAAATTACATGGCGAGGTGCTCGATCATCTCGCACTTGGAACGAAACTGAAACTTCTCGATATCGAGCGCGCCGCAAAATTGAGCGGGAGCGGATTCATCTGTTTCACCGGAGCGGGTGCGAAGTTGGAGCGCGCACTCATTACCTTCATGCTCGATCTACACACGCGCGAGCACGGTTACACCGAAATCAGTCCACCGTTTTTGGTGCGGCGCGATTGCATGATCGGGACAACTCAACTGCCGAAATTTGAACCAGACATGTACGGACTGGAGAATGGCGAACTGTTTCTCGCGCCAACAGCCGAAGTACCAGTGACGAATTTTCATCGCGAGGAGATTTTGGCGATTGTCGATCTTCCGAAAAAATTTGTTGCTTACACGCCGTGTTTCCGTCGCGAGGCCGGTTCCGCCGGGCGCGAGACGCGCGGGATACTTCGCGTGCATCAGTTCGACAAAGTGGAGCTGGTGAAAATCACGACGCCGGAAAAATCTTATGATGAACTGGAGATGTTGACTGCGGACGCAGAGGAAGTTCTGCAACTGCTCGGTCTGCATTACCGGATCGTCGAACTTTGCACCGGCGATCTCGGATTCGGTTCAGCGAAAACCTACGACATCGAGGTGTGGTCGGCGGGTCAGAACGGTTACCTGGAAGTTTCGAGTTGTTCGAACTTTGAAGATTTCCAGGCGCGCCGGATGAACCTCCGTTATAAGGACGCCGATGGGAAAAACCGGTTTTGCCACACGCTAAACGGTTCCGGATTGGCGCTGCCGAGATTGTTTGCCGCGTTGATCGAGAATTATCAGCAATTAGATGGCTCAATCTCGATCCCGGAAAAATTGCAGACGTATTTTGGTGGAGCGAAGATCCAATGACAAAGCACGAATGACGAATGGCGAAATTGGCACAGGCAGCGCGATTCCCTTCCGTCATTCGGATTTCGGCATTCCCTCGACATTCGTCATTCGAGCTTCGTCATTCCGAAACAGATCGAGTTGTGATCGATCTTGTTCAGATAAAACCTTTTCGGCTTCTGAAGGTAGTGGCAGTTCGAAGCCGAGGCGGTGGGCGAGCCGCTGGCAGGTTTCGGGCGCAAAACCTTCGAAGTGATTGCTGACGAATGTCCAAACATTGCGCACTTCGGCAAGGTGTCGCTCGATTTTAAGCGACCAGCTTTCCAGAGCAGCTTCGCGTTTCCAAAGGAGTTTATCGTAGCGATGAACGAACAAGCCGTCGCGATCGTACTTCGTCGCGTAATCGCCGAGGAGGCGCAGATAAAGAAAATCGGTCGTGCGCGGTAGGAATTCAAAGGGCGCGAGATTTCGTTCATTGAGCGCGCTGGTATCGGCCCAGACCCAACAAACGCGATACTTTTCCAGGAGACGTATGATTTGCGGCCGATGCCAGCCGGCATGACGAAATTCGACGGCGAAGCGAAAATGCCTCGGCAATTGCTCGAAGAATTTGCGCAGTGCCTGTCTGCCATCTTTGGGAGCGAAGGACGGCGGCAGTTGGATGAGAATGACTTGAAGCTTCGGCGCGAGCGCCTCGATCGCCCGGAGAAAAGCATTCAGCTCGGCACGGCAATCGTGCAGCCGGCAGGCGTGCGTAATTTCCCGTGGAAGCTTGCAGGCAAAACGAAAGGTGGCCGGTGTGTTGTCCAGCCAACGGCACGCGGTGTTTTCCGCCGGAGCGCCATAGAAGGTCGAGTCGATTTCGACTGCGGGAAAATACCGGGCGTAAAATTCGAGCCAGTGAGACTCCGGCAAGTCCGGCGGATAGAAAGCCCCACGCCACTCGTCAAAACACCACGCGCTCGCGCCGATGCGAATTTTCTGTTGATCGGTCAGATTCAATCGAGGAGGAGATTAATCTAAATCGCGCGCCGCGGAAAGATAGCGATCTAGTCCAGGTTGGGACGTGTCTTGGACATCCGACAAAACCTGCAACAAATCGATCCAATGATTCAAAGACGCGGAATTGGATGGTTTTTCTCCCGTTGCTCAACTTGACGGAACCGATAACTTAACTACCCTGCCAGCCTCCATGGATTTCCGAGTTCCTATCCTTTCCTTTCTGGTCTCCGTCGGCCTCGCTTCTTCCCAGTTGAGCATGGCGTCGGTGATCTTTAAGCCAGGTGAAAAAGCCAAGTACGTGGCGCCGGGCGAGGAAGAGATGAGCGGAAAAGCCGAGGAGCTGTTTCATCTCGGGCAGACCGCGGAAAAAGAGGGCAACCTGAAGCGAGCGATCCGGGCCTACAGGATGCTCGTGCAACGCCATCCCAAAGATGCGCTCGCCCCGGGTGCGCTTTTTCGCGCTGCCGAACTCCAGGAGCAAACGCATAATTATATCGTAGCGGCGCAATGGTTTAGCGCCCTGGTAGAAAAATATCCCAGCAGCCCGCACTTTGAGGAAGCAATCGAAGCGCAATTTCGCATTGGCCAAATGTATCTGGAGGGAAAAAAGTTGAAGTTCCTTGGCATTCCGCTCGCCTCATCGATGGACCGTGCGGTGGAGGTTTTTGCGGCGGTCGTCCGGACAGCGCCTTACGGAAAGTACACGGCCCGCGCGCAGTTTGATATTGGGCTCGCGCGCGAGAAGCAGGGCTTGAACGACGCGGCCCTCCAGGCCTACGAAGCTGTGGTCGAAAAGTTTCCGGACGAGCCGGTCGCAGCGGATGCGCAATATCAGATCGGGTACATCTGGTTTACAGCTGCGCGAACTGGGACAAAGGATTTAGCCGCCACGACAAACGCCAAGATTGCTTTCCAGGATTTTCTCTTTCGTTATCCGAACAGCGAGAAAGTAGCGCAAACGCGCGCGAACCTGCAATTGCTTGAACGCAAGCAGACGGCAACCTCCTTCAACGTGGCGAAGTTTTACGACAAACAGAAGAATTATCGCGCCGCCGTCATCTATTATAATGAGGTGATCCGACAAGAGCCGGGCTCGACGGAAAGCGAGCGGGCTAAGAAAAGGATTGACCAGTTGCGTGCGAAGTTTGGTGAAGCCGTTCTTCAGCCGATTGTTGCCGCGGCTGATGCGTCCAAGAAGAAGACGAGCACGCACGAAGGGCAAACGGCCAAGAGCGGGTCGGCAATGCGCGGCTCGTCGAATGATGAGGCGCCGTTGCCATCACCGGAAACCGATCTATCTCTGCCGCCGCCGGCTTCCCTCGCGCCCGATACGACAACGGCTCCGGCGCCTTCGCCGAGTCCCGCAGCCAGCGCAACATCAGAGGCGTCTCCGGCGCCGGAAGCATCGGCTTCACCCCAAGCGTCCGCCTCGCCGGCGCCGTGAAACCATTATTCGCAGTAGCACTTGGTTCTTTCTGCTTGAGTGGTTGTCTCGGTTATCACATCGGGCCAGCTAAGCCATATTACCTCCGTGACGTTCACACGATCGCCGTTCCCACTTTCAAAAACCATACTCTCATCCCTCGGATGGAAGTGCTGGTGACGGGCACGGTGATCAAGCAGTTTCAACAAGACGGGACTTTCCAGATTGCGAGTGACGGAAACGCCGATGCCACCTTAAAAGGCGAAATCATTCGCATCGATCGCTCTCCGGCGCGCTCCCTCCGCGGAAACGTGCTCGCGACCACCGAATTCAATTTAGTCATGTATCTGAAATATAGCCTCCTCGGACGGGACGGAAAGCAGCTGGCCTCGGGTGAAACCGTTGGAACGACGAGCTTTTTCGTCGGCACAGACGTGACCACCGACGAACGGCAAGCGCTGCCGCTGGCTACCGAAGACCTCGCCACGCGATTGGTCAGCCAGTTGAGCGAGGGCTGGTGATGCTCGATGAAAGGTAATGAAAAACTTTGGTCTATCCTCAACGACAAGCTCGACACTCTGTGCGCCAGCAACCGCCTGCCTGAAGCAATCCGCGTTGCGGAAACGGCTCTTGAGGTTGCCAAGCGTACTTTCGCCGACGACGAGAGCGCCCTGGCATTAAGTTACGAAAAACTAGGGCAGCTTTTCGATCAACGCGGCGATCGCGCCCCCGCGAGGTCACTTCTCTCCAAGGCATATGCCATCCTGGAAAAGGCAAGCCCCGTGGATCAGGGCGCTCTGTACCGTTCTGCCCGCCGGCTTGCCTTTTTGTGCGATAACCTCGCTCAGTCCGAAGAAGCAATCCGATTCTACGAAAAAGCGATCGCGATCGGCACTCAACTCGATAACCTGCCTTACTCGGACCTCGGCACCATGTTAAACAACGTCGCGCTCATTCTTCGCAAGTCGGGACGCCAAAAGGCGGCGGAGCCATATTATTTGCGCGCCCTGCAAATTTACGAAAAGCAGCTGGGCCCCGATCATGCGGATGTGGCTTCCGTGCTCAATAATCTGGCTGTGTTTTACACCAACGAGCGTCGCTACTCCGAGGCGGAGAAAATCCACCTTCGCGCGCTGGGCATTCGGGAGAGGGTGCATCCGGCCGCTCATCCGGACATTGCGCAATCAAAATGTAACCTGGCGGTGGTCTATCACTCCCGCGGCGATTACGCGAGGGCGGCGGAGCTCTACCGCGCCTCGCTCAAGAACTGGGAGGAGGCGACCGATAAGCCACCCGAAGATTACGAGATTGTCGCGTCGAACTACGCCGACTTGCTGCGTTCTCTCGGCAAAGCACGCAAGGCGCATCAACTGGAAGTTCGTGCGCGCAAGAAACGCCGAGGCTAATGATTGGTAGGAGGTTTGTGCGAAAAAACGCCACCAAGACCCACATGGCCGCTTTGACCTTGCGGCCCTTCAGCGCGTGCGCATTTTAGAAACCGCTGCTTATTGCTCGCGTGGCGGAACTGGCAGACGCGTACGGCTCAGGACCGTATGGGGCAACCCGTGGAGGTTCGAGTCCTCTCGCGAGCACGTCGGCTATTTGAGCACGTCGGCTATTTGAGCGCGTCGGCTATTTTAAAGGCGATGTACCTTTGAGCTTACTTGCCCCCAGCGCCTCTTCTTCTCGCCGCCCATCGGGCTTTCATCAGTTGGGAAAGCCTCCTCCGCCCCGCGGCGGTGAGTCCGCCCTTTTTCTTGACTGCGGTTCTTCGGCCCACTTTCGCGCCCGCCTTTTGTCGAGCCCAGCGAGCTCGGGCGGCAGCCGCCAACTTGGCGCGAGTGGCCGCCGAAATTCTTCGTCGGCCGCCGGTGGATGTTGAATGTGTTGGAGCGCTGCCAAGCATTGAAGCAAGGCGTCTTTCCAGAGTATCGATTTGCCGGCGAATAGAGACGGCTTCTTCCAAAGATCTAAGAGATAAGTCCATGCGCCTTCACATAGCCGGAGTTGGACAGAATGGCAAACATCTTTTTTCTAGCTAACGAGATGGTGCCTTTAAGCTTGATCTGTAGTAGCATGTCGGATGTTGGATGTTCGACCTTGAGCGCTTGAACCAACCAGCTACCGAAACGCAGCCGGAGCGGGTCCAACGGATGTTTGGATCAATTGCCCGCCGCTACGATCTTGCCAACCATCTGCTTAGTTGCGGCGCTGATTTTTATTGGCGAAACCGCGCCGCGGAAATCGTGACCAGCTGGCGCTCGAATAAAGTTGTCGATCTTGCTACCGGCACGGGAGATCTCGCGCTCGCCATTGCGAAAAAATTGCCGAACGCGGAAATCACGGGCGTCGATTTTTCCGAAGAGATGCTGGCCGTCGCGCACCGAAAAGGATTGCGCGAAACCATCGTGGCCGATGCCATGCGATTGCCATTCGCGGATTCTTCGTTCGATTGCGCGACGGTCGCCTTCGGTTTGCGCAACATGGAAGACTGGGGCGCCGCCCTGCGCGAAATGTCGCGCGTCCTCAACGCAAATGGCCATTTGCTCGTCCTCGAGTTTTCCCTGCCACGATTGCCGATCTTGCGCGCGGTTTACCGCTTTTATTTGCACGGCTGTCTGCCTTTCCTCGGATCGTTTCTCACGCAGCAAAAATGCGCTTACGATTATCTCGGCGGATCGATTGAAGAATTTCCGAGCGATGGTGCGATGGTTCGATTAATCGAAGCGAGCGGCTTTGCTAATGCGACGGCCGAGCCACTCACCGGCGGCATCGCCACGATTTACATCGCGATAAGAAAACAGCCACTTTAGTCACCGCCTTTTGGGCAGCGCCACGCGCGTGAACTGACTCACGCGCTCAGCGAGCGGTCACAAGCTCGTGCCTAACGAGTTGCGCTCGGCGCGACGCTCGCCGGGACCGCGGGCGAAGGCTCAACCGGCTTCACGAGCGGCAGGCGCAGCGCGCTCAAATCCGGATTGCCGATCACAAAGGTCCCTTCGCGTTCGTCCACGCGCGCGAACCACATACCATCGGGTGCGGCTCCGCCAATGGTCAATTTGTGCGACGCTTTATCGTCAGGCGACGTCGTAAAGGTAATGATGAGGTGCGGTTTCTCGAACTCATGTTGCGGCGTGGTCGAGCCAACCCAGCGCACCGCGTTCAACATCGACAGCGTGCTGAGTAGCGATTGGACGTTTACCTGGTCGATCCCGCCAGCGCCTTTTACCCAACTCCACTGGTTGTTTGCGCCTCGCACGAGCGACAACTCTTTGTCGGTCACGACGCTGAAACGGTGGATTTGTTCCGACTTGAATTTGAAGATCGATAGCTCCTGCCACTGCAACGGGTCGGTGAAAATTTGATAGAGCAAACTGCGACGCGCTGCGACGATAAACGGCTCATCACTGAGGCGCACGTAAACGTTGTCGCCATCCACTTTTCCAAACGCGATTGTGGCGAAGGGACGTTCGCCTGCTTTGGTTTCAGCCGTGTTCTCAGATGCAAACGAGCCGAAAGTCAATTGTAACTGCGGCTTGTCCAGACCGTACTTCGGCAAATCGGAAGCGACCTCTTCAACAAATTTTGTCACCTGCTCGTTTTGCAGAGTGTCGATCAAGCGGCGGACTTCGCTCGAATTTGCCGGGGCATTCTTGCGGCTGGCGATTGTCCAGTTCTCCTCTTTCCGTGCCAGGACGGTCTTGCCTTTGCCCGGCGCATCGATCGTGATCCGGTCGAGAATGTTTGTGTCAATGCGAACAAGATGCCGGTCTCGCACGTCATTGGGCTTGGTGTTGAGAATCTCTTCGATCTTTTTCGGGAGCGTGTAAACAAAAGCGCGCGCCGAGAACCGGACATAGACCTGATCCTTTTCCTTTTCCGGAACGCCGCCGATCTGCAACACCTGGCCTTGCTCGCCACGAGACGAGTCCGCCCGAGCGGGGGACTTGTCCTCCTGAGCAAAGAGCGTGATCGATCCGCGGGGCTCGGCCAAGCCGTACGGATGCAGATCGCCGCGATCGTCGGCCACAAATTGTTGAATACGCGCCGTTGTAACTTGCGCGATCAGGTCAGCAATCTTTTGATCGTCACCCCGCGCGCGCAGCGGTTTCGTAATTTCCCAGTGATCGCCTTTTTTCTGTAGTTCCATCTCACCGGTGGGCGTCTTCAGCACGATCCGCGAGACCTGCGCGGTGATTAAGTCGGTTAATTTCCTGTCGCGAAATTCCGCCGGCTTTTTCTCGACTTCCTTCTTGATCGATTGGGCGGCGAGAAATGTCTCCTTTGAGTTTCCCAGGCGCACATACATCTTGCCTTCTAGCGCTGCGTCTTTGCCGAACAAGATCTCCGGTGGTGCATCCTTTCCGCGCAACTTCAACCGGAGCTTCGGTTTGCTCAGGCCGTATTCGTTCAGCTTACTCTTGTCCGCCTCCAATTCTTTCGCCGGGATGGTCGCGTCTTTCTGCCAGCTCTCGAGATTGAGGAGGAGATTCTCGATCAAAGAGCTGTCGGCCTGATCCTTGATCGGCGTTTCCAGGCGCCATTTCTTATCCCGGCGGCGGAGTTCAATCTTATCGTCGCCATTTTGGATCACGATCCCGTCGATTTCTTCGCGACTGAAATTGATAACGTTCTGGGCCTGGCGTTTTGCCTCCTCGGTCGTCGGCGCTTCGCGTTCGTAAAAGAACATGTAAGCGAAAACCGCCCCGGTGATGACCAGCAGGATCAGCGTCGTCTTCAACTTCATGGCGATCGGACCGATTCGTTAGGCGCGGCGTCGCCACCAGACCGCGCCGCCGATGACCGCCGGGACCAGCGGCAGCAGCACCAGGATAATCCAGCGCAGATTGCGCAATGCGTCTTCGTTGAGACTGAAGGTGAGCGTCTTGGGAACTTTCGGCGCAATGCCGATGAGCTGCTCGCGACTGAGCAACCAGTTCACACTGCCGGAAATGAAATCGAGCGCCTGCTGGTCTTGTGTGAGTGCGTTGTCTTGAATGAACGTGGCATTGCTTACCGCTACCATGCGCGCCGAATTTACCTGCACGCGCTCGTCCGCGCTGGCGCCTTTTTCGATCGATACACCTATCGTTAATGGCGTGCCGGGATTGCGCTTAGCATCGGCCTGAAGTTTGGCCTGATCGTTCGAATTGTAATCTGTCTCGGCAAAATAGCCTTTCTCCGCCTCAATCAGCGGCTCGAGCCGAATGTTGGCCGTGCGCACGCGTTCGGGCTCGAGGGTGAGCGAGGAGGTGCCGCCAAAAAACAGCGCGCGCACGTCAGCCAGCCGTTTCGTGATCGGGCTCCCGCCCAAAAAATGCGCTTGCACATCGCGGGTGAGCGCGACCTCCTGAATTCCGGTGCGCAGAAAAACCATCAGCCGGTCGTCATTTGCCTTCACCCCGAGCTCGTTGAGAAACGCGTTCAGTTTCGGAGTTTTCGCCGCTGGATCGAGAAGCAGCAGGATGCGTCCCTGTTTTTCCCAGAAATCGCGCAGGAATTTCATTTCACGATCGGAGAAATCGTACTGCGGCCCGTCGATTACGACCGCCTTTAACTCTGACGGAATTGCGCCGACATCGAAAAGATTCAACTCCTGGAACTTGATGTTTTCGTTCTCAATGAATGTCTTCAGCACGGAGATCGGGGTGTTTCCGGCGAGAGGTGGCTCTTTGTGGCCGAGCACGTAGCCGAGCGTGTTCTTTTTGCCTTCGACCAGGTCCATCATCGCGCTGGTGATGGCTTGTTCGCCTTTGAACGCCGTCACGTGCGGGCCTTCACCGAAGGCCATTCCACTTTGATCAACATCGGCCATTTCGGACGCCTTCACCGTTTTATTGCGCCCGGCGTAATCGAGCACGAGCAGACTTTCGTCGCTGACCACCTTGTATTTATCGACCACCTCCTTGGCGCGCGAGAGATTGCGCTCCGGATCGATATTCTCGATGTCGATCTTTCCCTTGGCCGCGTATTGAAATTCAGTCAGCAGGTTTTGCACGTCTACGGTAATGGGCGTGTTGGGCGAAAAGAAAACCGTGATGCGGGCTTTGCCTTTGATCGTGTTAAGAAAACGTTTCGTTTTGTCGGAGAGCGCGTATTTTTTGTCGCGTGAGAAATCCCAGCGCTTGTAATGCTTGAAGGCGATGGAATTCACCATCAGGGCGAGAAACAGAACCAGCACGACTTGAAGCAGAACGTTTAATCCGATCTGGAGGCGGTGAATTTTTTTCCGCGCAGGTTGTTTTGTCTCTTCAGCCATCGTCACAGTCTCCATTTGCGCGATTGGAATGCCTGGTAAGTGAGGGTCAACATGACGATGGTCATGCTGAGATAGAAAACGATCGGCCGCGTGTCGATCATGCCGCGCGAGAAGGTGCCCATATGCTCGATGGCCGAGAAATAGCCGAGCAAATCGCGCGTCTCCGAGTTAACGTCGAGCAGAATGTATTGAACGAGTCCGAGAAAAAACAACAGCGTGATCGCGCAAAAGGAAATGATCGCGGCAATAATTTGATTTTTCGTCAGAACCGAAGCGAGACATCCGACCGAGAGGTAAAACATCCCCAGGAGCAAGAGCATTAAATAAGAGCCCCAGTATGCTCCGGCCGAATTCGCCGCCAGTTGATGGGTGATGGTCTGAAAGATCCAGAAATAAATCAGTGTTGGAAGCCAAATGATTAGGTAAAAAACGAGCGCGCCGAAGAATTTCGCCAGAACCACCTGCCAGTCGCGCACCGGCGCAGTCATGAGCGGCTCGATCGTGCCGAGCTTAAACTCCTCCGCGAAGAGGCGCATCGTGATGAGCGGAAAAATCAGGACAAAAGCGAACCAGAAGAAGACCGAATTGAAAAACGCCTCCTCGACCGAATACTGGACGGGGCGCTGGTTCATGAACGAAATCTGGAAATAAAAATCGACCCCGGCTACGAGCAGGAAAAAAACGAGGACGATGTAAGCGATCGGCGAATAAAAATAGCCGGACACTTCGCGCCAAAGCAGGGTGTAGAATTTACGCATAATCAAAACACGCCTGTCATCCCGAGCCGCGCAGACGGCGAGGGACCTCTCATTGGGTACTTGGTTACACGAATGATCGTGGCGTGACGATCGCAGCCTGTGAGAGGTCCTTCGCTCTGCTCAGGATGACAGCTCATTGTTAGGGCGACATCTTCAAAGATCGACATGTTGTTCAGACTTCATCTGGATGGGTGAGCTCGACGAACACGTCTTCAAGCGTGGCACGACGCTGCGTTAGCTCGCGCACCGTCCAGCGCCGGACGGTCGCGAGTTGAAAAACTTCTTCGCGCACATCGACGCCCGACTCGACCCGCAGCGAAAATATTTTCCAATCACCCTCCGCCTCGGTCGTTACATCGCGCACGCCGGAAATTTTCTTCAGTTCCTCGGCGCCGTTATCATTCCCAACCTTTGCCTCGAGCATGACGCCGCCAGCCCGGCGAATTTGGCCGAGCAGGTTTTCCGGCGTATCGCACGCTTCGATTCGCCCCTTATGAATGATAATCACGCGACTGCAGGTCATTTCGACTTCCGGCAAAATGTGGGTCGAAAGCAAAATGGTATGCTGTTTACCGAGGTTTTTGATCAGTTGACGGACCTGGCGGATTTGATTCGGATCGAGACCGATTGTCGGTTCATCGAGAATGAGAAGATCGGGCTCGTGCAAGAGCGCATCGGCCAGACCGACACGTTGCCGATAACCTTTCGAGAGCGTGCCGATTAATTTTTTCTCCACCTCTTTCACACCGCAAAGTTCCTTTACGTCGCCGACGCGCTCTGCGACGCGGCGATGGGGCACACCTTTGAGCGCGGCGCGATAATCGAGATATTCCGTCACGCGCATGTCGTTGTAGAGCGGAACGTTCTCCGGCATGTAACCAAGATGCGCTCGCGCCTGGAGCGATTGCTCGAAAATGTCGAACCCGGCGATGCTGGCGCGCCCCGAAGTTGGCGGCATGAAACTCGCCAAAATTCGCATCGTAGTTGTCTTGCCCGCGCCGTTCGGCCCGAGGAAACCCATGATCTCGCCTTTGCCCACCTCGAAATTCAAATCCTTGATCGCGGTCTGGCCGGCGTAACGTTTCGTTAAGTTTTCGACCTTAATCATTTTGCGATAATTCCATGAGACACTTGAACGGCTAGCGCGTTGCTAATTTTTTTCTAAATCAGCGCGCCGCCAGCGTCACGGTTTCAACTCGCCGAGCTTGCCCGTCGGCGCGGATAACACCAACGACGACCTCGACGCTGGTGCCACTCCGCGCGGGCCGGAGAAGGTCGTCCACCTGTTTGACCGAATTCACATCGGACTGGCCGAGGCGATAGATGACCAGACCGCGCTCGAGACCCGCTTGATCCGCCGGACTGTCCGGTTCGACTGCGGTGATGAGAACACCGTGACCTCGCGCATAACCGAGCGCGTCAGTCAATTCCTCCGTCAAATCCTGCAATTGCATTCCAAAGAGCTGCTCGGCGGCCGACGTTTCATTCGGTGCAGGCTCTTTCTTCGATTCGGACTGTTTCTGCGCAACTTTCTTGAATTGGCCGACGCTGTCGCGCACGACTTCGGCCGGAATGGCAAAGCCCAGCCCTTGCGTCGGGATGCCTTGCGGGGTGAAGGCCATCTTGGCCGAACTGATACCAACCAGTCGCGCGGAAAGATCGATCACCGGGCCGCCGCTGTTGCCCGGATTAATGGCGGCATCGGTTTGCACTAAATTTTTGAATTCGACGTTGTCGATGGTGATATCGCGTTTGACCGCGCTGAGAACGCCGCGGCTGATCGAGCTGCCGTAACCGACAGCATTGCCCACTACGATGACTGTCTCGCCGAGCAAATTGGGCGAAATATTATCGAGGTTAATAAACGGAAACGCCGCTTTGGCATCGATTTTGATGAACGCCAGGTCTGTTTTGTCGTCGCCCGCAATGTAATGCGCGTTGTAAGTCTTGCCGTCGTTCGTCATCACCTGGATTTTCAAATCGGCCGCCCGCTCGACGACGTGTTGATTGGTAACAATGTAGCCGGCCGGATCGACAATGAATCCCGAGCCGAGACTTTGCAGCGTCTGGCGAATCTCGCGCGGGCGGCTTCGATAGTTGCGAAAAAACTGCGCGTAGAAATCTTCGATCGGATCGCGCACCGTCCGCCGAACAACCCGCTCGGTGTTGATGTTGACGACCGCCGGCAAAACTTTCGCGAGCGCCAGCACCGCCGGCTCCGCCGCGGGATCCGCTTGCGCAAGTGAAGATGTCGATCCCGCGAGCACAAACAGAATGCAACCGACAGCCGTGAACCAGCACCGCGCGTTGTGAGATTGACCGAAACGAAACATTACTATTGCAATTGTTCTGCGATCTCTTTTGGCAAAAGCTCGTGCAGTTCAGGGTAAACCTCGCCGATTCGAATTAGATCCAGCTCATCCTTCTTGCGCTTGCTCAATCTTCTCTCGCGATCGCTCCAGGCCCAAATTTTCCCCTGGATCACATCTTTCAAATCCGCTACCGGCACGCTTGTTCCCAGGACGTCGCGCCGTTCTGCGCGCCTGACAAAATTCTGATAGCGAAGATCGGTTGTGAACTGAAGATTCAATTTGCTTTTCATTTTTTTGGCGTTCATCGAATGCGGAAACTCGCGGATCGAAAATCCCCCTGCGACCAACTCGTCGCGGATCGCTGCCAGGTTTTCCGCGACCACGATCATGTCGGCATCCATCGTGTAAACTGGCTCGACGTAACAATTCACCGCCAGACCTCCAATGAGACACCATGGCCCGTGTCGATCCAGAATTGCGGCGACCTCCTCAAAGTCACTGGCGCCGCCGTTGGTAACGGAATTGTAAATTTCAGCCGCAGTCATCAGCGCATTGCGGGTGCAGTATCGAAGCTGACTTTCTACTGTCAACTTGCTGGAGAGGTGGAACGCGCAGTCCCTTGCGCGTTGTTGTAGGTCGCGGCTGCGCCGCCATTTTTAGCATCGAGCCACGGAGCGCTCGGTCCACTTGCGCGCCATCCAGCAGAATCGGGCACTGTCAACTTGCCGCTCGGCGTTATAGTTGCAGATTAAAATCGCTATGCGGCCTTCGATTGCTACTCGCGCAAATCTCGATCTGTTCGAGGAGAATTATCGACGCTGGCAACAGAATCCCGAGTCGGTCGATTCGGGTTGGTCGGCGTTTTTCGAAGGCTTCGAGCTGGGTAACCTGCCGCAGCAAAATGGCGCGGTCGCAGGTGGGTCGCCGCGCGCAGAACCTGGCGAAGGGTCGCTGCAAACGCGCGTTGACGGTCTCGTTTACGCTTATCGCACCCTCGGCCACACGATTGCGCTCGTAAACCCGCTGGCGGAGAAGCGGCCGGAGAATTCGTCGCTCACACTGCGCGAGCTCGGCTTCAACGAAAAAGATCTCGATCTTCGCGTTTCATCCAAGTTCTTCCTCAACAACGAGGAGATGACGTTGCGCGACATCATCGCGCGTCTCCAGAAGATTTATGCCGGCTCCATCGGCGCCGAGTTCATGCACATCCAGAACACGCGCATCCGCAACTGGGTGCGGCACCGCCTCGAGTCGCGAGCGGACAAGTATTCCGCTCCGCGTCAGGTGCAGGTCGCGCTTTTGCGCACGCTAATGGAAGCCGACTCGTTCGAGGTGTTTTTGCATTCGCGCTACGTTGGTCAAAAACGCTTTTCATTGCAGGGCGCGGAATCGCTGATGGTGATTCTCGATACGATTCTGCACAAATGTCCCCCCGCTGCCGTGGAAGAAATTTGCATGGGCATGGCGCACCGCGGTCGATTGAACGTGCTGGCGAATTTCTTGAAAAAATCGCTGCGCGTCATCTTCACCGAGTTCAGCGAGAACTACATTCCCGATCTGGTCGCCGGCGATGGCGATGTGAAATATCATCTCGGATATCGCACCGTTCGGAAACTTTCTTCGGGCGTCGAAGTTGAGATTCGTCTCTCGGCAAACCCGAGTCATCTCGAAGCGGTTGACCCCGTGGTCGAGGGGAAGGCGCGTGCGCGTCAACGCATTCGGGGCGATACCGAGCATCGCAAGAAAGTTCTGCCGCTTTTGATCCATGGCGATGCCGCCTTCGCGGGGCAGGGGATTGTCGCGGAAACGCTGAACCTGTCGCAACTGGACGGCTACGGCACAGGCGGCACCTTGCATGTTGTCGTAAACAACCAAATCGGATTCACGACTCTGCCGGAGGATGCGCGTTCGTCCATGTACGCGACCGACATCGCGAAGATGATCGAAGTCCCGATTTTACACGTCAATGGCGATGACCCGCTTGCTTGCATGCAGGTGAGCGAGCTCGCGCTCGATTTTCGACAGGAATTTGGTCGAGACATTGTTATCGACATGTATTGTTACCGGCGCTACGGCCACAACGAAGGCGACGAGCCGGCGTTCACTCAGCCCCATCTGTATGCGAAGATCGACAAGCATCCGTCGGTGGCACGGTTGTATAAACGCGAGCTTCTTGAAGCCGGCACTCTCAGCGATGACGACGCAGCTTCGCTCGAAACCGAATTCGATCTTCGCCTCGAGATGACCCTCGACAATGTTAAAGCGATCGAAAAGGAAAAAGCGGGCAAACAGGCGAAGTTCCGGGAATCGACCGCCGTTTTCCAACCGGAATACAAGAGCTCGTCGCTTTCGACAGCGATCAGCGAGAAGGCGCTGAAGACGATTGTCGATGCGCTGACCACTGTTCCGGGCGATTTCAATATTCAGCCGAAGATCAAACGCATCGTCCTCGAGCACCGCCGTAAGGTTTTTGAAAACGGCGGACCGTACGAATGGCATTATGCGGAGCTGCTCGCCTACGGTTCGCTGCTTTTGGAAGGCACGCCGGTGCGATTGTCGGGCCAGGACAGCGCGCGCGGGACATTCAGTACCCGGCACGCGATTCTTTACGATGCAAAAACCGGGGCGCCCTACGTGCCACTGATGCATCTGGCGGAAAAGCAGGCGCGCATCTGCATTTACAATAGTCTCCTCTCCGAAGCGGCCGTGCTTGGGTTCGATTACGGATACTCACTCGATTACCCCGAGATGCTTTGCTTGTGGGAGGCACAGTTCGGTGATTTTGTTAACGGCGCGCAAACCATCATCGATCAGTTTATTGTTTCGGCGGAATCGAAATGGCAGCGCCCGAGCGGCATCGTTTTGCTGTTGCCTCACGGTTACGAAGGGCAGGGTCCGGAACATTCCAGCGGCCGGCTCGAGCGCTTCCTGCAACTTTGCGCCGAGGACAACATCCAGGTCTGCAATCTAACCACTTCAGCCCAGTATTTTCATGTGCTGCGCCGGCAAATGAAACGCGATTTCATCAAACCACTCGTGATCATGACGCCGAAAAGTCTGTTGCGCGCTGAGTTCGCTTCGTCGCGCGCGGAAGAATTTACCAGCGGGCGGTTTGAAGAAATTCTTGGCGGGCCGGATGCGGGTCCGGTCGATAAAACCACGCGGATCGTTTTTTGCTCGGGTAAAGTCTATTACGACCTGCTCAATTACCGGACCGAACGAAAGATCGACAATGCAGCGATCATTCGGATCGAGCAGCTTTATCCGTTCCCCGAAAAACGGCTGCGGGAAATGATGAAAGGATTTCCCCAAGGCGTGAAGCTGGTCTGGTGTCAGGAAGAACCTGAGAACATGGGGGCGTGGACATTCATGGAGCCGCGATTGCGGACCGTGTTTTGCCGCGAAATCGCCTATGCCGGCCGTCGCGCCAGCGCCAGCCCCGCCGTCGGCGCCCTCGTTTTGCATAAACGCGAGCAGGCCCGTCTCGTCGCGGACGCGTTTTCGATTTAGAGAACTCTAGCGGCGGGCGTGTCGCCCGCTTTGACAACCTTCCGCACCCGGCACGGCTGCCTCTACAGTAATGTTTGATTCGACCAGCGGATTTTTCTGCGCTTAGTTAGGCGCCGATGGCGATCGAAGTAAAAATTCCGGCGGTCGGCGAATCGATTTCGAGCGGCGTCGTCTCTGTCTGGCACAAAAAATCCGGCGACTTTGTTAACGCCGGCGATGCGCTCTTCACTCTCGAAACCGACAAAGTTTCTACCGAAATCACTGCCGAAACGCCCGGTGTGCTCGATACGATGGTGCCCGAAGGCCAGGAAGTGAAGATCGGCGAAGTCGTTGCGACCATCGACGATTCAAAAACAGCGCCCGCAAGACCCGAACCGGCGGAGAAAAAAGCTGCGCCGGAAAAGAAATCTGTAGCCGCCCCGAAAGCTTTCGGGGCTGACCAGGGACGCCATTCCGGCTCGGAACCGGGGTCAACGACCCCGGCTACAGGACCGCTTTCACCGGCGGTTCGCCGGATTGTTGAAGAAGAACATGTGGAGACGGAAAAGATTTCCGGAACCGGAAAGGACGGTCGCCTGACGAAAGGCGATGTTCTAGCTGCCTCGGAAAAGAGAACTGTAGGGGAAGCTGTTGATGCCAGTCCGGCTCGGACCGTCCCAGGGAAGCTGACAGCTTCCCCTACAGAAGCGAAAGAGACTACCCAAGATCGACAGTCAACCGATGGTCGATTCACGCGCAAAAAGATGTCGCCGTTGCGGCGGAAAATCGCTGCGCAGCTCGTCATGGCTCAGCACACGGCGGCGATTCTCACCACTTTCAATGAGTGCGACATGAGCGCCGTCCAGGACTTGCGCGCGAAATCGCAGGAGGCGTTCGTGAAAAAGAACAGCGTGAAGCTCGGTTTCATGTCGTTCTTCATCAAAGCCTGCGTTGAAGCGCTCAAAGCAGTTCCCGTCGTAAATGGCCGGATTGAAGATGAAGATTTCATCCAAAATAATTTTTACGACATCGGCGTGGCCGTTGGAACGGAGCGCGGCCTGGTTGTTCCGGTGGTGCGCGATGCCGACAAAAAAAGTTTTGCCGATCTCGAGCTCGACATTGCCGGCTTCGCGGTGAAAGCGCGTGAAGGAAAATTGAAGATCGAGGAGTTGCAGGGCGGCACGTTTACGATTTCAAACGGCGGCGTTTACGGCTCGCTCCTGAGCACGCCGATTTTGAATCCGCCGCAGAGCGGAATTCTCGGCATGCACAAAATCATGGAGCGACCCGTGGCAATGAATGGCAGAGTCGAGGTGCGCCCGATGATGTATCTCGCGCTTAGCTACGATCACCGCGCCATCGATGGCAAAGAAGCCGTCACATTCCTGATCAAAGTGAAGGAATGCATCGAGGATCCGAGAAAGCTGCCGCTGGATTTTTAGTGACCTAGTTTCGATCTTTCGGAAAGACGTGGACGCGTCATGCGCTCGCGTAGGCCGCCCTCCCTCAAGAAAGCTTTTTCGAGTTGCCTCAGTTGCTGGTCGAGCAGGTAATTGGTTTGATGAATGAGGCAAATTAGAATGTTCGCCACCACTGCGGGTGGTCGCGTTTCGATGTAGGTTTTATAGGTCTCATACGACGAGTCCTTATGATTTCCTAAGCCTCTAACGAAACGCGCTTCACGGCTGTTCTTATCCCAAAGCGGCAATCCGCGCACGCGTAGAAAATCGCGATAATCTTCCAACAATTCTTCCAAACTAGCGCGGGCGACGTTCATTAGTTTGATTTCGATTTCCTTGGATGTTCCCGAGGCCTGGCTTCCTTCGATAATGTTTTGTTTGCCGGAACGCGCGGCCTGCACCATTTGCTCACGCGTGCGGTCGCGCTTGTCGAGAAATCGCTCGCAAAAGCGGACTATGCCATCATAGACAATTCTTGCTTTGCGAAAAGAGAGAAGGTTCTCGTAACCGCCGTGAGGCGGAATAAACTTCTCGGGCATAGCGAGTAATTTATGAGTCGAATGAGACTTATACGACTCATAAAAACGTTTGGCGTAAACTAGCTTTTCGGCGATTGCTGCTAACAATGGAGAAATTTGACATTGTTATCATCGGTTCGGGGCCAGGCGGCTACGTTGCCGCGATCCGGGCCGGCCAGCTCGGATTGAAGACGGCCATTGTCGAAAAAGACAAAGATCTTGGGGGCACCTGTCTCAACATTGGCTGCATCCCGAGCAAGGCGCTGCTCACTTCGAGCGATCATTTCGTGTTCGCAAAAAAGGAAGCCGGGAAGCACGGCATTATCATCGAAAACGCTAGTGTCGATCTTGCGAAGATGCAGCAGCGCAAAGACAAGGTCGTAAGAACGATGAACAGCGGTGTCCGCGCGCTCATGAAAACGAACAAAGTGACAACGTTCGAGGGATTCGGGACAATTACCGCTCCTGGAAAAGTTTCGGTCAAGTCATCCAAAGGCGAGCAGCAGGAGATCGAGACGAAGAATATCGTTATTGCCACCGGCAGCGCGCCGATCGAGCTGCCATTCGCGAAGTTTGACGGCACGACAATCGTCAGCAGCACTGAAGCGCTCACTTTTGCGGAAGCGCCGCCCAGATTTCTGGTCGTCGGCGCCGGCGCAATCGGTCTCGAGCTCGGATCAGTTTGGGCCCGGCTCGGATCGGAAGTAACAATTCTCGAATTTCTGCCGCGCATCGCCGTCGGCTTCGACCTGGAGCTGTCGAACATGCTCCAACGCTCGCTCACCGGACAGGGGATCACGTTTCATCTCGAAACCAAAGTGAGCGCGGTCAAGATTGAGAATGGCCGCGTGACGGCGACCGCGACCAAAGGGAAAGAAGAACTGAAGTTCGATGCGGATAAAGTTCTTGTTTCGATCGGGCGCCGTCCGTTTTCCGAAGGCCTCGGCGCGGAAAAAGTTGGGGTAGAGTTCGACGAAAAGAAAAGGATCAAAGTGGACAAACATTTCCGCACAAACGTGGAAGGGATCTATGCGATCGGCGACGTGATTGCGGGGCCGATGCTGGCGCACAAAGCGTCAGACGAAGGCATCGCGTGCGTAGAGACGATTGCCGGGAAATCCGGGCACGTGAATTACGACGCTATTGCCGGAATCATATACACGAATCCGGAGCTCGCGGGCGTCGGGCTAACTGAAGAACAGGCGAAAGAAAAGGGGATCGACTATCGCGTGGGCAAATTTCCGTTTCGCGCTACCGGCCGCGCGGTGGCGAACGAAGATCTCGAGGGAATAGTTAAGTTCATCGCCGACGCGAAGACGGACCGGATTCTCGGCGCACATATTTTGCAACACTCGGCCTCCGAGCTAATCGCCGAAGCCGTTTCGGTGATTGAATTTGGTGGCAGCTCGGAAGATCTCGGCCGGACCACTCATTCGCACCCGACCCTGAGCGAAGCGGTCAAAGAAGCCGCGCTCGCGGTTGAAAAACGCGCTCTGCATATCATGAATCGCTGAGGCCACTGAGGTGGATCGAGCAGTCCCGTGCTCGATGTTAAATCAAGTCGGCGTAGCCGCGCTTATTCTGCGCGACGTATTCAATCGAGTTTGCGGCTGCGCCGTTTGTATTAGCATCGCCCGACGGAGCGGTCGATCCACCTCGCGTCGGCGGTTATTCACCGTGCATTTGCACTTTCGCGTCGTCGAATCACTAATAGCGTCACGAGCCCGGCCACGGCGCAAACGATTGCGCCGAATGCGAGCGCGAAAGGCGTGCCTAACCAGTGCGCAAGGGCCCCTGCTTCTAGGCTGCCCAGCGGAATCATCGCGCCGAAAACGAGCGACCACACTCCCATGACTCGCCCTCGCATTTCATCCGGTACGATGGTTTGCAGTGCGGTGTTCGAGGTTGAGAAAAACAGCAGCATGCCAAACCCCACCAGGGTGAGAAAGATCAGCGCAACATAGAAATTCCGCGTCAGCGCAAACGCGAGAAGTGCGATAGAAAATAACCAGACTCCGCCGAGCGCGAGTTTTCGTGGCGTGAACAGATGTCCATAGGTCGCCACAACGAGCGCGCCGATAAAAGCCCCGGCTCCGCTGGCCGACATTAACACGCCGTAGCCGTTCGCACCGCGGCCCAGCACGTCGCGCGCGAACGCCGGCATCAGCACTGCGTACGACCAGCCGAAGACGCCCACGCTGAGAAATAGCAGCAGAATCGTGCGCACGCGTTGATGTTTCATCGAATAAACAATCCCATTCCACGCATGCTCGGTCGCGGAGACGATGTGTGCCGGGCGCTCGAACGCCGGCAAACGCATCATCAGCAAACCGGCGATCACCGCAACAAAGGTCACACCGTTCAGGAAAAAACACATCGCAACGCCGACCGCGCCAATCATCAAGCCGGCTATCGACGGGCCGATAACGCGAGCACCGTTCACGATCGAGCTGTTGAGCGAAATCGCGTTGAGCAAATCTTCGCGGCTCGCCATTTCGACGGTGAACGCCTGACGCGCGGGCATATCGAAGCCCATCGCCACGCCATTAAGCGCAGCGATAAGGATAATGAACAATGGGGTGGCAAACCCGGCCCAGGCGCCGGCTGCGAGCAGAAACGCGCAAATCATTTGCGCGGTCTGCGTCACGATAATGATCGACCGTTTCGGGTAGCGATCGGCCAGCGATCCACCCCAGATTGAGAAGAGCATCATCGGCGCGGAGCCAACAGCGGCGACGGCACCGAGCAACAATTTCGAATTCGTGATCTGATAGACGAACCAGCTCATCGCTGTTTGTTGCATCCAAGTGCCAATGAGCGAGACGAGCTGACCCCAAAAAAAGAGGCGATAATTTCGATGCCGCAGGGCGCGGAACGTGTGACGCCAGGTGATTCCGCCCACCGGCAGGCGACGCGGCCGGCCGCTGATATCTTCCGGCACGCGTGCTGTTTCTGTAGTGGTTGGCGGCATCAAGAAATCATGGCGCTGTCCAGGCGATTGTGCCACTCGCGGAAAAGACAACACCTGGAATTTGTAGCCACCGGCCTGTGCTAAACTAGAAGCATGCAAAGCACAGCGGCAATCTTGTTGCGCAAAAGGAAGTTCAGCGACACCAGCCTCATTGTTTCGTGGTGCACGGAATCGCTCGGCTGCATTCAAACCGTCGCGAAAGGGGCGCGACGCGCCAAAAGTCCGTTTGCCGGTAGATTGGATTTGTTTTTCGAAGCCGAAATTCAGATCGCGCCAAGCCGTAAATCGAATCTGCACACACTCACGGAGGTCGTTCTGCGCAAGACTTTCGGCGGTATTCGAACGGATTATCTGCGCATGCAGACAGCGGCCTATTTTGTGGAGCTAATCGAGATTTGTACTGAGCGGGATCATCGCGACCCGGAACTCTTTGGCTTGTTACGCCGCGCCTTCGGCTATCTCGATGCCAACAATCCGAATCTGCGCGCTGTCTCTCATTTCGAAACCGAGCTGGCGCGCATCGCCGGTGTGCACGACGCCAGGAAAGTGAAAGCGAATCCGGCTTTTGCGCTCGGAAATTTATTTGGGAGGTTACCGCTATCGCGTACGCCCCTGTTGAAGACGCTTGCGTCGGCGCGGTCGTCAGGGAGAGACTCTGTCGAGCCGCCGGCAAAATATCTGTAGGGACGACGTTGTCGTCCCATGGGAAGCCAACGGCTTCCCCTACAGCGCTAACCGAAATGAAGGAGGAACACTGATGAGAACGTTGATTCGACTTAGCTCGCTCACTCTCGTCTTCGCCGCGCTTAGTTCAGCCGCGCTGGCGAATGAAACGTACAAATTCGACCAATCGCACTCAACGATCGGATTCAAAGTCCACCAGTTCCTTGGAACAACCAACGGCAGGTTTACGAAATTTAACGGTGAGATCGACATCGACCGCGAGCATCCCGAGAAATCGTCGGTATCAGCGAAGATTGACGTTCGCAGCATCGATACCAGGATTCAAAAGCGCGACGATCACCTGCGCAGCGCGGAGTTCTTTGATGTTGCGAAATTTCCCGAGATCACATTCAAGAGCCGCAGCGTAAAACAAACCGGGCCGCAAAGCGGCGACATTCTCGGCGACCTCACGATGCACGACGTGACGAAACCCATCACGCTACATGTGAAATTGCTCAGCCCACTCTCGAACGACATGAAACAAACGCGTTGGGCTGTTACAACCGAACCGCTCAAACGCCGCGAGTTCAATCTAATGTTCAGCCAGGGCGTGGAAGCTGTCTCCGGGATTAGCCAGACGGTCGCGATCGACATCGAGGTCGAAGCGACGCGGGCGCAATGATATGAGCATGTTTGCGCTCACTTGGATCGGTTTGGGCTGCTGGTGTGTCTGTTTTTGGTGGATGCACCGCATCTCAGCGCGCCAGGAAGCCATGTTGAAAGAGCTACACGAAATGACAACGCGGATCGAACGGCTTTCCCAGGCCGAGCATGACTTGATCCGTGATGTGCATCCGAAAGTGCACGAGATCAAAGAGCACGTGGAAGATGTTGCTGAAGCCGTTTCGCTTCAAAACTCGGCGGCCAAAGATGTCGCATCCTGAAAAAAGGCGGAGGGAAGATCAACATCTTCGCTCGAACCAAGTCTGAGGCTCGATGGAGATTGCGCCGCTCGGAGATTCCGCGCTCATCGTGCGGGTTCGCAATCAGTTCGAAGACGCGCCTGAGCAAACCTCGAATGAGGTTCTCGGCGCGCTCCGGCGGATCGAGGACGCGCGTATTCCTGGCGTGATCGAACTCGCGCCCGCTTACACGACGGTCGCAGTGTTTTTTGATCCGCTTCGCGTGATGAATGATGCGGTCAGAGCCGATCATGTCATTGAATCGCTCACACAAAAAATCCACGAAGCGCTCTCGCGCGGCGGGTATCGCAAGCAGAGAGACAAGGGCACGCGGCTGATCGAGATTCCGGTTTGTTACGAGGCGGAGTTTGCTCTCGATCTCGAGCAAGTTTCCCGGCAGGCGCAGATCGATCCAACTGAAGTTATCGATCTTCACCGCGCCGCTGAGTACCGCGTCAGCTGCATCGGGTTCACACCGGGCTTTCCCTTCCTGAGCGGGTTGCATAAACGACTCGCGACACGGCGTCGCTCAATTCCGCGCAAAGAAATCCCCGCCGGCTCGGTTGCGATCGCCGGAGCGCAGACCGGAATTTACCCGATGAAATCCCCAGGAGGCTGGAACATCATCGGTCGCACGCCGTTACATCTGTTTGATCCACGAAACGATCCGCCCGCACTCCTCCGCCCTGGTGATCGCGTCTGTTTCTGCGCCATCACCCGCGAGGAATTTGAAAGGTTGAAGCGTTGAATCGATGAAATTACGCCGCATTTGTCCCTTGGTGTCATCCCGATCCCGCAGTCGCGGGAGAGGGACCTCACGCACATGCGTTGATCACGCCAGCTATTTTGTGTGATCCATCAGTTATTGTGAGATCCTTCACTTCGTTCAGGACGACAACGCCGTGAACGCGACCGTTGTTCGCGCGGGACTTTTGACGAGCGTGCAAGACCTCGGGCGACTCGGATTTCGCCAGTTTGGCGTTTCGGTTGGCGGCGCGCTCGATTCGCACGCGTTGCGCGTCGCGAATCTTCTTGTCGGCAATGCCGAATCGGCTGCCGGAGTTGAAGTCACTCTTGGCGGTTTGCGATTGCGTTTCGTTGATGATCGAATCGTGGCCTGGTGCGGAGGCGAGTTCGATGTGCGTCTCGGATCCATGTCTGTGGCGGCGGGCCACGCCGCGCTCGTGCGAGCAGGGCAGGAGTTGATGTTTAATCAGCCGAAAGTTGGATGTCGATGTTGGCTCGGAATCTCCGGCGAAATCGGCGTGCCGATTGTGCTCGGCAGTCGCTCCACCGATTTACGCACAAATTTTGGCGGCTTCGATGGTCGCGCGCTGCGCGACGGCGACGAAATTGCGCTCGGGAAAAATTCCAAGCACGCTCAATCACTTGTCGATCTTTTGCGCAAGCAGCGAATTTCCCCCTGGAGTCCACCGCACAATTGGTCGAGCCCCGCGCAACGCGAGCCCATTTTGCGGGTGCTGCGCGGTTCTGATTGGAACCGATTCAACGATGTAACGCTTCAACGATTCACGAATGAAGTATTCATCGTCTCGCCAGATTCGGACCGGATGGGCGTGCGTCTCGAAGGTATAGAGTTGAAGCGAGATCATGATATCGATCTTATCTCCGAAGCGGTTGTGCCAGGAACGATTCAGGTGCCGTCCGGCGGCAAACCGATTGTTTTACTGGGAGATTGCCAAACCATTGGCGGTTATCCCAAAATCGCGCACGTGATCAGTGTCGATCTTCCAATCGCGGCCCAGCTTCGCGCCGGTGATCGCGTCCGCTTTTGCGAAGTCTTTCTCAGGGAGGCGCATCACCTTCTTGCCGAGCGGGAGCGCGATCTCGCAGAATTCCGAGTTGGAATCGAACTCCACGTGCGATGACTTTGCAGGTCGATCTTAATGCCGATCTCGGTGAAGGCGCCGGACACGATGAAGAACTGCTCGCGCTCGTCACTTCGGCAAACATTGCGTGCGGGTTTCACGCCGGCGACGCCAACACCATGCGCGAATCAATCGAGGCCGCTGGCAATCACGGCGTTGCGGTCGGGGCACATCCGAGCCTTTTCGATCGCGAAAACTTCGGCCGAAAAGAATTGCCGGTCGCATCCGATAAAGTTTTTGACGCGGTGACGTATCAACTTGGCGTTTTTCAAGCAATTGCCGAGGCCGCCGGTGTTCGGCCAAATCATGTAAAACCGCATGGGGCTCTATATAATATGGCGGTGCGCGATCTTGATCTGGCCGAGGCAGTGGCGCGCGCCATTGCGGCTGTCGATCCAACGCTGATTCTCTTCGCGCCAGGGAAGAGCGCGCTCGCTTCCGCTGGTGACGCGAATGGATTAAGAATCGCACCCGAAGTTTTTGCCGATCGCAATTATCTTAGCGACGGGGCGCTGGTTCCGCGCTCGCGGTCGGATGCCCTGCTGCACGATCCCGAGGAAGCCGCCGAACGCGTTCTGCGAATGCTGCGCGACGGCAAGGTTCGATCGGTCGATGGAGTAGATGTGGATGTCCCGGCGGAGACAATTTGCGTGCACGGCGACACGCCAGGCGCCGTGGATTTTGCGTGCGCGCTGCGATCGCAGTTACACGAGGCGGGCGTCGTGATCCGTGCGCCCGTTGTTGAAAACACCAAGAAGAATCAGTGAGCCACAGATGGACACAGATTTGCACAGATTCGGAAGAAAGAATCTATCTATCTGTGTTTCATCTATGTTCATCCGTGGCCAAATTCTTTGGTTCAAATGAGCCGAAGGAAACTCTCGAACTTAGCCCAAGAGCAACAGTTGGTCCGCGCGCTCGGTCCGATCGACGCCACGATGATCGTGATGGGCTCGATGATCGGCTCCGGAATTTTTATCACCTCGGCGGAATCGGCGCGGTTGATCGGGGCGCCTGGTTGGTTGTTGCTGGCCTGGGGCGTGGCGGGTTTGATGACAATCACTGGCGCGCTTTGTTGCGCCGAGCTCGCGACGATGATGCCACGTGCCGGCGGCGTTTACGTTTTCCTGCGCGAAGCTTATGGCGCCCCGTTGGGCTTCTTATTTGGCTGGACGCTATTTCTCGTCGTGCAGACGGGAACGATCGCGGCCGTGGCAATTGCGTTCGGAAAGTTTCTCGGCGTTTTCATTCCCGCAGTCGCGTCGGACAATTATCTCGTTGCCCCTATCTCATTAAGCCGCGGCTATGCCATCAGTTTGTCGATGGAACAAGTCATCGCCATTGGGTTGATTGCGTTGCTGACATGGACGAACACGCGCGGACTGCAAATCGGAAAGCTGGTGCAAAACACATTCACGTTTGCAAAGACAGCGGCGCTCGCTGCCGTCGTGGTAGTTGGACTTGCGCTGGGATGGAGCACGAACAGCGCCGCCCGCTCAGTCGAGTGGTGGAATTCGTGGACCAACGGTTGGAGTCCGCAAATTGCGCAGCCCGGATTTACCATTATTGGCGGATTGGCGCTTGCGCTGTTGTTTGGCAAGGCCATGGTCGGTCCGCTCTTCGCTCAGACCGCCTGGACGAACATTACGTTTATCGGCAGCGAAGTGCGCGAACCAGGACGAAATCTCTCGCGTGCATTGCTGTTCGGTTGCGGCATCGTCGTCGTCCTCTACGTCCTCGCTAACGTCGCTTACCTCGCCGTCTTGCCGTTTCCGGAAATTCAACACGCCCCGCAGAATCGCGTCGCTGTAGCAATGATGAACACCGTCTTCGGTCATCCCGGCGCGATGTGCATGGCAGCGGCGATCATGATTTCGACGTTCGGCTGCGATAACGGACTCATCCTGGCCGGCGCTCGGGTGTATTACGCCATGGCGCGCGACGGCCTGTTTTTCAAAAAAATCGCCACGACCAACGCGCGTCATGTGCCGGCAGCAGCGCTGGTCGCGCAAGGAATTTGGACGGCATTTCTAACTCTGCCGCGCACGATGATTACCGATTCAGTAGGGAAGATCGCCTACGGAAACGTTTACACGCAATTGCTCGAGTACATCGTTTCGGCCGATCTTCTTTTTTATCTGTTGCTGGTTGGCGCCGTCATTGTTCTGCGAAACAAATCTCCCCAGGGCGAGCGACCGTATCGGACATGGGGTTATCCGATCGTCCCGCTCATCTCGATCTTGCTCGCTGGCTTGCTCATTGTCGATCTTGCCTGGCTCGCTCCGGCCACCTCCGGAATCGGAATCGCGATCGTGCTCACCGGTTTGCCGGTTTATCTTTTCTGGCGCAAAAGCGCCGCGAACTAAGACAAATCCGTTTCCTCTTCCGCGAGCGAAACATTTGTATGCCTGCACGATCAAAGAAGCAACAAATGGCGGCTGGCGCCGCGCTCGCCGCGAAACGCGGAAAGCGCTCGAAGTCGTCGCTAAGAGGCGCGTCGAAACAAATGGCGAAATCGATGTCACAAAAACAATTGCGCGAATTCGCCAAGACCAAGCGCAAAAAGTTGCCGACGAAAAAGCGAAAGAGGCGCTGAGAAATTGTAGGGCAACCGCTCCGGTTGCCGGCTCTGGCGTGGCGGGGGAGCGCACGCCCTACAATTAAATCAGGGAGAGGGAGCCCCTTATTTCTCCACGATGCCCACGATAACTACGCTCGCCGCTCTTTGATCGAATCCAAAATGTCGGCAATGACTTCAGCTCGCGGCTGCGCGCCAAGGTTGCCTTTGCCGTGGATGCGAACGCTGACGGTGTCGGCTTCGAGGTCGCGTTTTCCGATGACGAACATGGTGTGGACTTTCATTTGCTCGGCGCGCTGGATTTTGCCGTTGATGTTGTCGCTGCTGGCGTCGATCTCGGCGCGGACTTGATGCGCGCGCAGTTCGTTTAAGATCGACGTCGAATATTCGAGCACTTTTGCATCATCGCCGATCGGCAGAATGCGCACCTGCTCGGGCGCGAGCCAGAGCGGGAAATTCCCGGCGTAATGCTCGATTAAGAACCCGATGAAACGCTCGTGCGTGCCGAGAGGCGCGCGATGGATGCAGAGAGGAACCTTCTCGGTGTTGTCGCGATCTTTGTAAACGAGATTGAACCGGCGCGGCTGCGCGAAATCGACCTGGTTGGTTGCGATGGAAAACTCGCGACCAATCGCGCTCCAGGCTTGCACGTCGATCTTCGGACCGTAAAACGCGGCTTCGTTAGGCACTTCGACATATTCGATTCCCGAATCTTCGAGGACGCGTCTTGTCATCACTTCGGTCTTTTTCCAAAGCTCCGGTTCATCGACAAATTTCTGGCCGAGTTTGGACGGATCGTGCGTCGAGAAACGCATCAGATATTTCTCGATCCCGAAGAGCTTGAAATATTTCAGGTACATCTGGTTCACGGCGTTGAACTCCGCTTCGAACTGCTCCGGTGTGCAGTAAATGTGCGCGTCGTTCATCTGCATCGAGCGTACCCGCATGAGCCCGAACAACTCGCCGCTCTGCTCGTAGCGATAACACGTCCCGTACTCCGCCAGCCGCAGCGGTAGATCGCGATAACTTCGCGGCACCGCCGCGAACAACTTGTGATGATGCGGGCAGTTCATCGCCTTCAAAAAATACTGATCTGGTTTTCCAGAGTAACTCTTAACAATTCCTGACAGAAGACGATTTTTGCCTAGCTGCGCCACAGCGGAAGCTAACTCGGGCGGGGGCGAGTTTACGAAGCTGTTAATTTTATCGATGAATTCTTGACGTTCTGTCTCGGACTTTGGGTCAGGCAAAGAAACCGGAAGGACCGGAGCGAAAACCTCACGCAATTCCAAATCGCTTTTTTCGTCTTCAACGGTGAAGTACGCGGCCCAATGCGCTCCTAAAGGGTCATCACGTAGGGTCATCGGCGGAAACATTGACTCAGCGTAGTACGGAAGGTGACCGCTCTTCTCGTACAGCGATTTGCGTGCGATATGCGGTGACCGCACGCGTTGATAACCGGCGGCGAACTCAGTTCCCTTCGCAAGTCTCTCGAGTTCCTCGATCATTGCAGCGCCGCGCGGCAGCCAGAGTGGCAAACCAGGACCGACATCGTCATCGATGATGTAGATTTCTAATTCTTTGCCGAGTTTGCGATGGTCGCGTTTCTTCGCTTCCTCGAGCATTGCGAAGTAATCATCGAGTTCCTTTTTGGTTTTGAACGCGGTGCCGTACACGCGCTGGAGCTGTGGATTCTTTTCGTCGCCTTTGTAATACGCGCTCGCGACATTCGTTAGGCGAAACGCGCCGATGTTACCCGTGCGCATGACATGCGGGCCGGCGCACAGATCGACGAAATCGCCGTTGCGATAGAGCGAAATCTTTTCGTTGGCCGGAATGTTTTCGATGATGTCGATCTTGAACTTGCTCGGCTGGTCGCGCTCGCCGAGCGCGGCAAGCCGGCCTTTCTTTCCGAGATCGAGCGCTTCGTCGCGCGAAACTTCCATGCGCTCGAACGGATGATTCGTTTTGATCTCCTTCTTCATCTCCGCTTCGATCTTCTCGAAATCCTCGGGCGAAATCCGGTGCGAAAGATCGACGTCGTAATAAAACCCGTTCTCCACCGGCGGCCCGGCCGCGAACTGCGCCTCCGGCCAGATTTTGAGAATCGCCGTCGCGAGTACGTGCGCAGTGGAATGACGCAGACGTTCGATCTCCGTCATTTGCGCGCGTTGCTCGAGTGTTTTTCGCTCGTCCATTCTAATAATCAGATTCCTCGACTTGGCTCGGAATGACAAGGAATGTGTCGGGTGCACTGGATTTCGCAATTTTTGATTGTTGCGGTGTTTGCTGCGGCGGGTTGCGGTGAAAAGCCCACGCCGGTTTCAGATTTCTCGGCCGAGCGGCAGCGTATGGTGATGGAACAACTTATGCCGCGTGGTATCCACGAGGAACGCGTCCTGGCAGCGGTGACGAAGGTACCGCGCGAAGAATTTGTGCCGCAAGACTCGCGCGCCGCCAGTTACACTGATCAACCGCTCCCGATCGGCTACGGTCAAACGATTTCGCAACCGTTCATCGTCGCCTTTATGACGGAGCGGTTGCGATTGGCGCCGGGCGATCGCGTTCTCGAGATCGGCACCGGGTCTGGTTATCAAGCGGCAATCTTGGCCGAACTCGTAGCGGAGGTTTACTCAATTGAAATCATCGAACCCCTCGCAAAAACCGCAGAGGCAACGCTCGAACGCCTCGGCTACAAAAATGTCCAGGTGAAAATTGGCGACGGTTACAAAGGCTGGCCCGAGCACGCGCCATTTGACGCGGTCATTGTTACGTGCGCGCCTGATCACGTGCCACAGCCGCTTGTCGATCAATTGAAAGAAGGCGGTCGCATGATAATTCCGGTCGGAGGTTTCGGTGATCAGGAGCTTTACCTTCTCGAGAAGAAAAACGGTCAGCTTGAGCAGCGGGCTGTCTTGGCTGTTCGTTTTGTGCCGATGGCCGGTGAAGCAGCGGAGAGAAAGTGAATCGTGATTAGTGATCAGTGACTCGTGTGCGCTTGCTTCCTCGCAACGCGGAAACGTCGATTCGATCCTTCTCTCGCTTCGAATTCTTCTTGAGAGAAATGAGTGCGTCAGCGTTAAGGTAATTCACCTCCACGTCGTTGATGCGCGCCTGCTTGACCGAATGAATCAGGTCTGCATACCGCTTGCCGCGCATTACGGTGAACACGGCGAGTGGAAAATCTTCGATAATCCTGATCGCACCCTCGGCCTCATCGAAATCAGCGGCCGTCAAGTCGCGCGCGTGACCCTCGCCAAAACCTGAGAGCGCATCGAGCAATCGCGCCACGTTTTCTGGCGAGCGTTCGATCACGATGTCCACGTCCTCGGTCGTTCGGACAAATCCGTTGAGCGCGACCGCCACTCCGCCAACCACAATGAAATTGACCTCAGCGCGGGCGAGGTTTTCCAACAACTTTTCGTACGGCGTGTCCATCGGTGGCGGATCGCGATCGCGGAAATTTTGCTACGAAACTATTCAGGCGATAAAGCTCGTCCCAGACATCGACGCGTTTCTTTCCTCCGACGACTTTTTTAATAATTTCGCGGTTTTCCGGCCGATTCATGAAATGGTCACTTAATCGCCGCCAGCTTTTTTAGATCGACGCGTTTAAGCCATTCCTGCAATTCCTTCGGGTCCTGGTTCTGCAATTCGATCTGCAAAAAATAGCGTTTCGCGATCATGAGCCAAAGCGTGCTGTGTTTGCCTTCGATTTCGTAGGCCTCGAAGCCGGGATTTCCATCGATCGTGACCGACTTGCTGTAACCTTCCGCCGTTTCGCTCTTGAAATTCCACGCCGCGGTCGTCGCCGCCACGTAGTCCGGATTCGCTGCCGAATCGAGGATACTGATCGCGGCAGTCGGGACTTTATTGCCCTCGCCTTTGCGGTAATCGCGATGCACGTTGGTGATTCTAAATCCGCCCACGTCGGCGGTTGATCCTTCAGGCTTGTCCGCGCTCCACCCCGGCGGTGGGTCTGGCAAAAGGGGAAGCAATTTTGCGTAATCGACCACGTCGGGGACAAGAATCGGCTCGTTTTGGGCGTGCGAGTTGGCGGTGGTAAAGCCTAGAACCAGTACGAGGGCGATTATAGCACAGGCCTCCAGTCCGCCACCGGACGGACTCGCTGCGGCGAGCCTGTGAGGCGAGCGGGCGTTTCGCCTGCTCGACAGCAACGGCAGGCAGGATGCCCGCCGGCCCCACAGATCCGCACACTGGACGGATTCGTCCTGTGGCGAACAAGACGTCTGTGGTTCGGCGCGGTTTATCATTTTCATTCGGGTCGCGTACTCGATTGACTTTGCCGGGGCTGTTTGTCAAGACGCGAATCGTGCGTGGTCCCCAACTCCGAAAGCTTTCGCGAGTAAACTATCGACGTGGACATTTGGTAGTTGCCATCGGTCTCATGGCTGTCGCCGTGCGCCTGATCTCGGTCAATCAGCCATATATCGACAATTGGAGCTGGCGACAAAGCGACGTCGCGGCCATCGCGCGAAATTACTATGAAAACGGTTTTCATTTCGCTTATCCGCAAATTGATTGGGCGGGCGATGCGCCCGGTTATGTCGGAACGGAATTTCCGATCCTGCCGTTTCTGGCCGCAATTTGTTACAAACTTCCCGGCGTTCATGAGTGGATCGGACGGGGCCAAGCGATTATTTTCTTTGCTGCGTCGCTGCCGTTTTTCTTTTTTCTCGTCCGCGAAATCTTCGACGGCGCCGCGGCAACGTGGGCGCTATTTTTTTACAGCCTTGCGCCGCTGAACGTTTTCGCCAGTCGCGAGTTCATGCCCGATGTTCCCTCGCTCAGTCTGGCGATCATCGGCTTGTATTTTTTCCTGCGCTGGATCGAGAATGCCGAGAAAAGATTTTTCTTCGCGTCGGCAATTCTGATTTCGTTGTCGATCTTGATCAAATTGCCGAGCGCGATGATTGGTGCACCGATCGCTTACGTAACTGTAGCGGCGGTCTATGACCGCCGCTCGATTCTCTTGAAAGAATGCGACGGTCACAGACCGCCGCTACAACTGTTGGCTCTCTTCGCGACGATCGCATTGGTTCCTTCGGCGATTTGGTATTGGCACGCACATCAAATCGCCGGGAGATTTTATCCCCACCACTTTTTTGGGGCGGGCGGCATTCAGATCATGAGCACGGGTTGGTATTGGAAGATCGCGAAACAAATAGCGACGTCGAGTCTCACGCCCGTGCTTTTCGCGCTCGCGCTCCTCGGGGCGTTCGTCGCAAGTCCGGTCCCGAAAGCTTTCGGGACACGGACTCGTCCCGTGGCGAGATCAACAAGGCGCGTGCCCCTTTTTCATTGGTGGCTCGCGGCGATAGTTGTCTTCATCATCGTAGTTGGCTACGGCAATCGACATCAATGGTACCAATTGCCGCTGGTGCCGATTGCCGCAGCCTTTGGCGGCGCCGGGTGCGCATTTGTCGGACCAAAAATTTCTGCGAGAAAAATTAGGGTCGCGTTGTCGATCTTACTGGCCGCTCTATTTGCGGCGCTTGCGTTCGCACACGTGGAACCGTTGTATCAATCGCCTTCGTCAGTCGCACTGCGCGATCTCGGTTTAGAATTAAATCGGATGACGCCAAAGAATTCGTTGATCGCCGCGGCCGACAATGGTGACCCGACTGTTTTTTACTATGCTGAACGCAAAGGCTGGCATTTTCCGGAGAAGGAGGGCATCTACATCGGCGAGCCGAGAGAGACCGCGCAGGCGATTGCCGATCTAGAACAGTTGAGGAGTCGGGGTGCGAATTATCTCGTTTTTACGAAGGACACAAAGTGGTGGCTGGATTACTACCGCGCGTTCGCACAACATCTTGCCGAAAATGCGACGCTGATGGAAACGACCTCGGAATTTAGAATCTACCAATTGAAATCGGTGAAAACTTCACCATGAAAAGATCAGATCTTGTCAGCGTAAAACGCAGCCTAAGCATTCGCCCGGCCACGGTTGCCGATGTCCCAGTCATTTTGGAGTTGATCCGCGAGCTGGCAACGTACGAACGCGCGCCAAATGAAGTCACCACGACTGAGGAACAGCTAGTCGATGTTTTATTCGGTCCGCGACCTGCCGCGGAAGTTCTGCTCGCTTTTGAAGAAGAGACGCCGGTCGGGTTCGCAGTCTTCTTTCACAACTTTTCGACATGGCTCGGCCACCGCGGGCTCTATCTCGAAGACTTATTCGTTAGGCCGCAACAACGCGGCAAAGGTTATGGCCGGGCGCTGCTTGTGCATCTGGCAAAAATCGCGCACGAACGCGGCTGTGGCCGAATGGAATGGGCAGTGCTCGATTGGAACGAACCGGCGATTCAGTTCTACAAGAAACTCGGCGCGGCGCCGTGCGAGGAGTGGACGGTGTTCCGCTTGACGCGTGACGGCATCGCCAAGCTCGCCGGAAAGTAGCCCGGCTACTTGGAGCAAGTAGCGGGGCAGGATTAAGAATGAGGAACGGACAGACGAAGATCGAAGATTATGCGTTTTTGAGCGATACGCAGACCGCCGCGCTGGTCAGTCGCGATGGCTGTGTGGATTGGCTTTGCCTTCCACGCTTCGATTCCGGTGCCTGCTTCGCGTCGTTGTTAGGCACCCGCGACAACGGCCACTGGCGGTTTGGGCCGAAAGAAAAGATCGAGAGAACAACTCGCCGATATCGCGGGGATGCATTGATTCTCGAAACTGAAGTCGAAACAAAAGATGGTGCCGTGCGTCTGATCGATTTCATGCCGCCGCGCGGCGAAAATCCCGACCTGATTCGCATCGTTGAGGGACTTAGCGGTGAAGTCGCGATACAGATGGAGCTGATCATCCGGTTCGATTACGGGCGCACCATACCGTGGGTGCGAACGGGGCACGGCGGATTGGAAGCGATCGCCGGTCCGAACGGACTCATTTTGCGCACGCCGGTCAAAACGCGGGGCAAAGATTTGACCACGGTCGCCGAATTCATTGTCAAGAAAGGTGAGCGCGTTCCGTTTGTGCTCACCTGGTTTGCATCGCATTCCGAGCCTCCGAAAAAAGTGACTCCGGAGCATGCGTTGCGCGACACGGAAAGATATTGGAAAAAATGGGCGAAGCGGTGCCACCCCAAAACTCCGTGGCATGACGCGGTTGTTCGTTCGCTCATCGTCCTCAAAGGCCTGACGTTTGCGCCGACCGGTGGAATCGTTGCCGCGGCGACCACATCCTTGCCCGAGGAAATCGGCGGCGTTCGCAATTGGGATTATCGCTACTGCTGGTTGCGCGATGCGACTCTCACGCTCGTTGCCCTGGTCAGCGCCGGTTATCACGACGAAGCAAAGAGCTGGCGTGAATGGCTCTTGCGCGCGATTGCCGGCAGCGCCGATCAAATGCAAATCATGTACGGCGTGCGCGGCGAACGCCGTCTGGAAGAGTTCGAGATTCGCTGGTTATCCGGTTACGAAAATTCAAAGCCGGTGCGCATTGGCAACGCTGCCTCCAATCAGTTTCAGCTCGATGTCTATGGCGAAGTGTTGGGCACAATGTATCGGGGGCACCAGGCCGGAATCGAAAACCGCGAGACCGATTGGCGCCTGCAGGTCGCCTTGATAAATTTTCTCGAATCAAATTGGAACAAGCCGGACCAGGGAATTTGGGAGGTGCGCGGCGGCCCGAAACATTTCACCCATTCCAAAATGATGGCGTGGGTGGCCTTCGACCGTGCTGTCAAACTGGTGGAGGAATGCGGATGCACGGCCACAGGAAATGTCGGTCGGTGGAAGAAAATTCGCGATCAAATCCATGCGGAAGTTTGCGCGCGGGGATACAGTACGAAGAAGAAAGCTTTTACTCAGTTTTACGGATCGGATGCTCTCGACGCGAGCTTGCTCATGATGCCGCTCGCGCGGTTCCTGCCATTTACCGACAAGCGAGTGCGCGGGACAATCGAGGCGATCGAACGCGAGCTCATGCGAGATGGTTTCGTGCTTCGCTATCGACCGGAAGAAGAGGGTGTTGATGGATTGCCCGGAAGTGAAGGCGTTTTTTTGCCGTGCTCGTTCTGGCTGGCCTCCTGTTTGCATCGCATTGGCCGCGAAACGGAAGCACGCGAACTTTTCGAGCGTTTGCTCGGTGTGCGAAATGATCTCGGTTTGCTTTCGGAAGAATACGACCCGATCGGCAAACGGCAGCTCGGCAATTTTCCGCAAGCCTTCTCGCACGTCGCGCTGGTAAACGCCGCTCAAATCTTAGGCGAGGAAAAGCGGCCCCCGCTTGGCGTTGGAAAATAGTCAGTTGCCGATGTTGGCAATGTCCTTGAAAATCCGCTGATCTTTCCATGAAGCCCTATCTTCCGTTCGTAATCATCGCCGCGGTTGCAGTGCTCGCGGCCGGCGCCGGTGCGATACTCTACCGCGCGAAGCAGCGCACGAGTGCGGTTGGCAGTCCCGCAGTCGCGGGATCGCCCGGTCAACCGGGAGCGGAGCCGCTGCACGTTCGCGGCGACCCAGACGCGCCGGTCACGCTGGAAGAATTCGGCGACTTCCAGTGTCCCACATGCGCCACGGTTTCTGCCGTAATTGGTCAAATCGAGCAGGATTACGGGCACCGGCTGCGCGTGGTCTTCCGGCATTATCCTCTGGCGATGCATTCGCATGCGATCGAGGCGGCGCTCGCTGCCGAAGCGGCCGGCTTGCAAGGACACTTCTGGGAAATGCACGATTTACTTTACAAAAATCAGGCAGTCTGGAGCAAAGCTTCTGATCCCGCGACTGCGGGACGGCTTTTCACTGAGTATGCTCGCTCCCTCGGCCTGGATGTGGAGCGGTTCGCCAAAGATTCGAACAGCGATGAAGTCAAAGCGCGTGTCTTTTGGGAGGGACAACAGGGCGTCTCGCGTGGCGTAAGGACTACTCCAACGCTCTTCATCAACGGTCGGGAGCTGGGCCTTCCTTTTAGTTCGGAACACTTGCGTGCCGAAATCGATGCGACGCCCGGTGGAAGCAAAAACTTCTGAGCGTTGCGTTACCGGTGCAAAGTGCAATTACGTGGGATTGTTGTAGGGCAAGCGCATCGCTTGCCGAGCACTGAGGCGAATGGAAATCGTGCGGCCGCCCCAAGTTTTCGGAGGTGGCTGAAGGGACGGCGCGCCGCGTCGGGTAACGTTGGAGTGCGCGGACACATCCGCGCTTTTGCAATCATACGGCATGCCGCGTCGTGCAAACAGCGGCAGTCCTGCTATGGCGGGACCGCGCTCGGAAGTTAGCGGCGTTTTGGGAAAAGAGAAAAAAAAAGCGTGACATCCACTTGGCCGCTCCGGTAGCATGATCCGCAAAAGCTGAGATTTTTTACTTCGTCAGAATAGGCAGGAAGAAAATCTCCCAATGAAAAAAGTCCCCATAATGAAAGGGGAAATCCTCGGCAAAAAATGAACGCTATTAAAACAAAACTTACATCCAAACCGGGCCCGCTACGGCGTGCCGTCTCAATGCTTCTCTTTGGCGCCGCTGCTGCGGCTGCGCTTTGGGCCTTAGGCCAATCGCACGCACAGGGTCAGAGCGCTGCCCTGAGCAAGATTGCTCCCTGGGTCCTCCAACACACTGCCGATGGCAAGCAGGCGGAATTTCTGGTTGTCCTGAGCGACCAAACTGATCTGAGCGGCGCAGAGGCGCTGACAACAAAGCAGGAGAAAGGCCGCTACGTCCGCGACGTGTTATGGAACAAAGCGCAGGCGACGCAGGGGCCGCTTCTGACCTGGTTGCGGGAGCGCAACATTGAGCATCGCTCTTATTATATAGTCAATTTGATCTGGGTAAAAGGGAACCGGGATATCGCATCGGAGCTGGCGGCGCGTCCGGATGTTCTGCGTGTCGAAGGTAACCCGCACGTCAAAAATCTCCTTCCTCAACCAGGCCCGGTGACTGAGGCGCCCTTGCAACCGGGGGCTCCGGCGACGATCGAGCCGGGCATTACTTACACGCACGCGCCTCAGGTGTGGGCGCTTGGATTCACCGGTCAGAATGTTGTTGTGGCGAGCGCCGACACCGGTCAGCGCTGGACGCACAACGCGCTCAAACCGCATTATCGCGGCTGGAACGGCGTCGTTGCCGACCATGACTACAATTGGCATGACTCCATCCACGACAGTGTCGGCAACCCGTGCGGGAACGATTCGCCTTTCCCTTGCGATGACTACTTCCACGGAACCCACACCACTGGCACCGCGATCGGCGACGACGGTATGGGCAACCAGATTGGTATGGCGCCCGGCGCAAAGTGGATTGGTTGCCGCAACATGGACCAGGGCAACGGCACACCGGCCAGGTACATCGAGTGCATGCAGTTCTTCCTGGCGCCTTACCCGGTAGGCGGTGGTCAAGGCGACCCGACGTTGGCGCCCGATATTACGATTAACTCCTGGGAGTGCCCGCCTTCGGAAGGCTGTTCAGCTAACACGCTGCAAGCTGCTGTCGACGCACAAGCTGCTGCCGGTATTATGATGGTATCCGCGGCACAAAACTCCGGGCCAAATTGTTCAACCGTGCAAAATCCGCCTGGAATTTACGCCTCAACCTACTCGGTCGGCGCATTGGACACAGGCACCGACAGCATAGCTTTCTTTAGCAGCCGCGGCCCGGTCACAATCGATGGGAGTGGCCGGATAAAGCCCGATATCACTGCTCCCGGCAACCCCACGCGCTCAGCGACCAACGCCTCCGATAGCTCCTATGCAAGTTTTAGCGGCACGTCCATGGCCACGCCGCATGTGGCCGGCGGCGCGGCCTTGCTTTTGTCGGCGCGGCCAATATTACATCACGATGTTGCGATGCAAAGAACCGTCCTGAACAACTCGGCCTTTCACATCCTTTCCACCCAGTGCGGCAGCCAGGGACCGCCAAACAATGTCTATGGATATGGCCGTCTCGATGTACTAGCGGCTTACAATTATCTGCTGCTCACCGGCGCCGTTTCGCGTAAAACACAGGGCGGTGCGGGCACATTTGATATTAATCTGCCGCTCAGCGGCGAACCGGGCGTGGAGTGCCGCAGCGGTGGCGGCAACTACACCGAGGTCTTTACCTTCGATAACAACGTGGTCAGCGGTTCAGCGGCGGTGACGGGTGGCACAGGGAACGTCTCCGGGAGCCCGACGTTTTCCGGGAACACCATGACCGTCAATCTCATTGGAGTCACCGATGTTCAGAGAATCACTGTCACCCTAACCAATGTGACGGATACGTTTTCTCAAGTCCTGCCACCGACCGCGGTGAGCATGAATGTTCTAATTGGCGATGTGAATGGGAATAAAATCGTTAACGCCACCGACGTTGCATTGGTAAAATCGCAGGTTGGTCAAGCGGTCACCGGCTCCAATTTTCGCGAGGATGTGAACGCCGATGGTTCCCTCAGCGCTACCGACGTCGCATTGACCAAATCGGACGTCGGCCATGGTGTTCCGTAGGCAGATTGGAGCATAGGCTTCCAGCCTGTTCGGCCGACAGGCATCTTGCCTGTCGTTTCGCTAGCAATGGCGGGCAAGATCCCCGCTTGCCCCACAGCCGGGACGGCTATGCCCCAGTTGCCGCCGCGTATTCTTCACGCCTGAGAAAAGTTGACAAACTCGTTTGCAGCCTGAAGGCAAGGCAAACGTGAAACGCGAAAAATCCATCGCGGTTCTAGGCGGTGCGCTATTGCTCCTCGCCATTCTCGCAACCTACGCAAACCATTTTCACAACAGCTTCCACTTCGATGACTGGCACACGATCGTAAACAACACGTCCATTCGCGACCTCCGGAACGTTCCGCTCTTCTTTCGTGACGGGACAACCTTTAGCGCGGTCCCGGGCAATCAATCATATCGCCCGCTGGTCTCGACGCTGCTTGCAATTGACTACCGACTTGCCCAGGGACCGAAGCCGTTCTGGTTTCATCTCTCGATCTTCGCGCTCTTCATCTCGCTCACGCTGCTGCTCGCATTCGTCATTCATCATCTGCTCGACGAGACGAACGCATCGTCATCAGCTAACCGCTGGATTGCACTTGTAAGCGCGGCGTGGTACGCGCTTCACCCAGCAAACGCCGACACCATCAACTATATTATTTCCTCATCGGACGTGATCTCCTCGCTCGGTGTAATCGCGTCGTTTACCCTGTACTTGGCCTTCCCGCGGCTCCGCCGATATTACCTTTACGTTCTCCCGGCTGCGATCGCCATCCTGGCAAAACCACCGGCCGCGATCTTTGTCGTGCTCTTCGCTCTGTTTTGTTTGCTCTTCCCGGACCCCGCAATCGGCGGGCGCAGACCTCGCGAGCAGGACCGGCAGGTGGATGTGGCCATGTCGTTGGTGATCTGCGCAGTGTTGCTGCTGCTCGTCCAGCACATGACGCCGCGCAGTTGGACCCCCGGCGTGGTGAATGCGTACAACTATCTGATTACGCAGCCGTACGTAGCGTTACTCTATTTTAAAACGTTCTTCTGGCCAACCGGGCTCTCCGCTGTTTACGACTTGAAGCCATTTGTCACGACAGCCGATACGCGTTTTTGGATCGGTCTCGCATTCGCGGTCTTTATCAGCGCGGCAGCGATCGTGACTGCCATTTGGAAGAAAACGCGCATGATTGGCTTTGGTCTGCTCTGGTTTCTAATCGCGCTTCTGCCCACATCGCTCTTTCCCCTCGCCGAAGTAATGAACGATCACCGGACATTTCTTCCTTACATCGGTCTCGTAATTTCGATCGCCGGCGCAGCGGCGTTGCTCGTCGCCCAGTTAGATCGACAACGGAGGTGGGCAACGATCGCGGCCACGTGCGCAGTCGCGCTGTTTCTGTGTGCAAACGCCTACGCGACGTTTCAAAGGAACAAGGTTTGGAAAACCGAGGAAACGCTCTGGCACGACGTCGTGTTAAAGAGCCCGGGCAACGGAGTCGGTTTGATGTCCTATGGCCTCCAGTTGATGGCGAAAGGCGATTTTGCCGGTGCGCTCGATTATTTCCATCGCGCACAACACGTCACGCCGCAGTATCCTGCGCTCTTAATCAATCTCGCGATTGCGGAAAATGCGACAAGGCAGAGCGCGGAGGCCGAGCGACATTTTAACGAAGCGCTGCGACTGGCGCCATCGTCTCCCGGCAGCTACACTTACTATGCGCGTTATCTCCTCTCGCACTCACGCGCCGGCGAGGCGCGCGCGCTCCTGCAACGCGCACTGGAGCTGAGCCCAAACGATCTGTATGCGCGCGAACTTCTGAAGCAAGCGCAGACCAGAGCGAGTGAGCTTGCGCCCTTCGCAGGAGCCGAAATTAGACTAGACAAGCCGCCCAAGCCGCCCGACAAATGAGTGGTTCGCGGGAGGCGTGCATTGCCTGCCGCGCGTCCGCGGCGCTCGGGGTAAGCCCTTGCGCTCCACCAAGTCGGTAACTAGAACCTATCTCGTTCTGTTGAAAAGCTCAGGCGGTTTTCGGCACTGCAAGGTCTAGAAGTGCCCAAAGCGTCTAAAAATCGAGTGCCAGCCCGATCCCAAAGCCTCTTTACGCTGTGTGGTAATAGAGCGCTCACGAGCAGTGACGTCGCCTTGACCAAATCGCATGTGGGCAATGGTCTCCCGTGAGGGTCACCTTCGGCACGCGCTGGCCTAACGAGTAATTTTTGCGCGAGCCTTCCCGCGGACCGTTTGGACTGCGCGGGCATGTCCGCGCTTTGGAACGAGGCGACATGTCACGCGCGCGACACGAATCGCGAGGCTATTTCTGGGGTCAAAAAAGTTTTAAAAAAATTCCAAAAAAAGTATTGCATTTATTTTCCAGTCTTGATACAAGCGCACAAATCCTGAACAGAATTCGGGGCAAAAAAAGTTCAACAAATTCCAAAAAAAGTATTGCATTTATTTTCCAGTCTTGATACAAGCGGACAAATTGAACGTATAAACGTAGGAAAAAACAGAAAAAACAACCAATGAAAAAGACACTACTCATCACAACAATCATCTGCGGAATGATGGCGGCCGGGGCCGGAATTGCCTTTTCGCAGAACAGCCAAACACTGTCGTTTACCCCCAGCGGGTCGATATTCAATCAGAACGATACATTTTCGGTTAGTACCAATCTCACCTTCTCCGGCTATAGCGCGTACGGGCTCTCCTATTGGCTGGAAACGGCTGGTGGGACGCAGAGTTTTTTCCACATCACGGCAGAAAACTTTTTAGTGTTCAATGATCCAAACCAGACGGGGTGGCCAAATGAGTTCAATTTCGCCATGACTAATCCACCAGATACCGGTATGTTTGCTACCAGCAATGATTTGGGTGCGACGACGAACCCGCTGTCACTTGTAGGGCCTGGCACCTACCAGATCTCGCAAATTAGCTTTTCGATTACTGGCGCCGCGCCTGGGGTTTACACGTTCCTCTCGACGAGTAGTCTTCCGCGTCCCTCGGCAGTCGCCGATCAAAATTTCATGGATGAAAACATCCCGCAGGCCTCATTCACGATCACGATCGTGCCCGAGCCGACCACGTTTGCGCTGTTGGCGTTGGCAGGAGCTGGGTTGGGCTTCCTCGCCTATCGCCGCCGGTCCGCGACGCGCTAAGACGCTCGCTTCGATCGAGCTTTTTTGAGCAGCTCCATCCAATCGGATGGAGCTGCTTTGCGTTTACGCATCGGCGCTATCCCCGAAAACTTTCGATATTCAATGTTCCATGTTCGACGTTGAATGTTGGATGTTGAATGTTGGATGTTGGATGTTGGATGTTCGCTTTTATGCGCTGGTGACCGAATAAAGATGAACGGTTCTCCGATGAACAAGGAAAACATCCAACCCGCCTTTGCCATGGACGGGCTCCGCCGTCGCAAGCAAGGCGTCCAACGCTCAACCAATTACGGCGCCTTCCCATGAAGCGCTATCTTCCGTTTGTCATCATCGCCGCGGTTGCGGTGCTCACGGTCGGCGCCGGTGCCTTATTCTATCGTGCGAAGCAAAGCGCTGTTGCAAGTGGCGGCGTCACGCGACCATCGACCAATGAAGCTGGGGCGGAGCCGCTGCACGTTCGCGGCCAGCCCGGCGCGCCCGTCACGCTGGAGGAATTCGGCGACTTCGAGTGTCCATCGTGCGCCACCGCGGCTGAAGTAGTTAGTAAACTCGAGCAGGATTACGGCCCGCGTCTGCGTGTTGTTTGGCGGAATTTTCCTCTCGAGATGCATCCGCACGCGCTGGAAGCGGCGCTCGCGGCGGAAGCGGCCGGCTTACAAGGGCACTTCTGGGAAATGCACGATTTGCTTTACAAGGATCAGCCGGTCTGGAGTAAAGCTTTGGATGTTCACCCGTTTTTCAGCATGTATGCTCGTTCCCTCCACTTGGATGTAGAACGCTTCGCCAAGGATTCGACGAGCGACGAAGTCAAAGTGCGCGTCGTTTCCAACAGGGACGAGGGTGTCTCGCTCGGCGTGAAGAACACTCCGACCCTCTTCATCAACCATCATGAGGTGCACCCCCCTTTCAGCTCTGAGCGCTTGCACGAGGCAATCGACGCCGCGCTTGCCGAATCGACCCCGAAGGCTTTTGAAGCTGACCGTGCTTCGCCACCCGCGAAAATTCAACCGAGAGGAGATCGCAAATGACCAGAGCGCGTTTGCAAACAATTTTTTATACCATCGCGGCGCTCATTGCTCTAATCGGGCTGGCTGATGCTACTTATCTCACGGTTACGCACCTCACCGGCGAAGACCTTGTTTGCGGTTCGGGGGATTGCTCTGCTGTCCTTGGCAGCGTCTATGCTACCGTCGCGGGAATTCCGACGGCCGCCTTCGGTGCTCTGGCTTACTTCGCTGTTTTCAGTTCAGCCCTGCTCGCCGCTTTTGGCTACACCCGCGCCCGAATTTTCCTGACGCTTGTCGTGGCGGTGATGTTTGGCGTGACCGTGTGGCTGCTCTACGTCCAGGCATTCATACTGCATGCCTTCTGCCCTTTCTGCCTCCTATCGGCTGCGCTCACGTTTTTTCTCGCTGGTATCATTATTGCCACTCCGTCCACCGCGTCGCAGCCGAGCGAAGGTGAGTCCACGACGCTGTAGGTTGCCGCGGCGACCGAAGGCGGGTCTTCTCATTGAAGCCGCGGGCGTGTCGATTCTGTTGCACGCGATGACGATCGCGACGTTGGCGTGATCAACTCGGTGGATGTCGCACTAGTTAAATCCAAGGTGGGTACCGCGCTGCCTCCTTAGCAGAATTGCTGTAGCCGGGGTCGCTGACCCCGGCTTCCGCCGAGAAGTTCGCGTGTTAGAGCGTTGCGCGTTGAGGCTTGTTGCGACCCCGATCGCGAGGTGACAACATCCAACATCCAACGATGTTACGCGGCGGGCGATGACGAATAGATCGAGCGATTGTAGGGCGTCTGTGTCAGACGCCGCCCAGGCGTTTCACAGAAACGCCCTACAGACGTCGAACCAATTACGCCTTTCGACGTTAAATGTTGGATGTTTGGATGCTGGAAAGTTCGCCTTTATCAGTCGATGAAAACCAACGCGTCTGGTTGGCCCGCTCCCGTAGCATCGGCAAAAAGGTAAGAGATTGCCACGTCAGAACACACTAAATCAGCCTTCTTTATCCGCGGGCGATCCGTGCCCGCTGGACAGATTACAAATTTGTAATCAAAAAAGCGCGAAGTTAATCAGAAAAAGCGTGACAACCGCTTGGCCGCTCCGGTAATATCCGATCCTCGTCAGAAAACTCAGAAAGAAAATTCTCAATGAAAAAAAAGTCCAGTTCTAAATCAGCCTTCTTTAATCCACGCTTCTTAATCGGTTTTATTTTCTGCTTGGCCGGCGTCTTCGTGGCGTTGCTCGGGTTTGGTCTGTACCCCGGTGGCTCCGCCTTGGCGCAGGGACCAAAGCAAAATCAAACGGGCAGCGGTGGACCGGAGGTTGTGCGATTGATTGGTCCTGTTAGGCAAAATGTGGACCTGCGAGCGCTCCCTTACATCGCGCCAAAGCCAGAGTTTGAAGAGAGAGTCCTGACACGCTACCCACACGGGACAGGGCAGACGGGAGCGCCGACAGGGTCCGGCCTGGCATCTGTCCAGGCAGTGCTCAGAAAGATTTCGCGCCCGGCGCCCACGATGCCGTCCCCGGTGCTGACCTTCGAGGGGGGAGATGCAGCACAGTTCTGCGGTTGTGCGCCGCCGGACAGCGATGGCGATGTCGGCCCGAATCATTATATCGAAGCGATCAACGTCGCGTTCAAGATTTTTGACAAAAGCGGCAACACCTTGTCGGGTCCGACAACATACAACTCATTTTTTGCCCCCTTAACAGGTACGCCCTGCGGGAGTAGCCAAAATGACGGTGACCCTTATGCTCTCTACGATCCGGTGGCTAATCGCTGGCTGATAAGTGACTTTGCCTTTCCTTCCTTTCCTGGTTCGTCATTCTGGCAGTGCATCGCCGTGTCTCAGACCCCCGACCCGGTCAGCGGCGGGTGGTTTCTGTACGCGCTACAGGTGGACCCGGCAAATCCAACATACCTTGGCGATTATCCCAAGTTCGGATTCTGGAATAACCCGCAGCCTGGCGGCGCCTATTTCCTGACGATGAACCTGTTTAATCCTAACTTCCAAGGCGTGCGCGCCTATGCGCTTGACCGCGCCAGCATGCTCAGCGGCGGGCCCACTCATGCGATCGGGTTTACTATCCCTATCGCCGGCCTGGGCGATGCCTATAGTCTGGTCGCTGCCACCTTTCGCACGGGGACGGCGCCACCTGCGGGAGAAGACGAATTTCTCCTTGCTGTCGACAGCCCCGCCAGCAATCCCACAACCTTGACCCAAGTCAAGGGCTGGAAGTTTCATGTCGATTTCGCGATACCGAGCAATTCGACTCTCGGCCTTGGCGTCAACCATACTCCAAACGCTCTGATCACAGTCAACCCCTTCGTTGAAGCATGGACAAATACCGCTGGGTTTTCGATCGTGCCGCAGCAGGGAACGAGCCAGCTTATTGACACCCTTGGCGATAAAATCATGACGCCGGTTGTTTATCAGAATCGCGGCGGCACAGAATCATTATGGGCAGATCAGACCAATATCCTGAATTTCCCGAACGGGCCGACTATTATTCGCTGGTATCAATTCAATGTCACGGGCGGCAATTTCCCTGCTACCGCAGTTCAACAAGAAGACTGGAGTAATGGCAACGATGGTTTATGGCGCTTTATGCCCAGCATAGCTGTCGAGCAAAATGGAAATACGGCGATCGGTTATTCCACATCCAGCAGTACCGCCTTCCCAGGCATTCGTTATGCCGGGCGTCTTGCCACTGACCCGCCGAATGACCTCAGCCAGGGGGAGGCCATCATGTTCAACGGCACCGCTTCTCAGACCGGCGGCTTAAGCCGTTGGGGCGATTATAGCATGACCACGGTCGATCCAGCCGATGGCGTCAGTTTCTGGCATGTGAACGAATACGAGGAGACAACCGGCAGTTTCAACTGGCACACACGCATCGGGAAGTTCGCGTTTGCTCCTGTGAGTTGCACGCCGGGATGGTCAGCGGGAGGGGCCCTCCCGAGCGTCGGCGTCCGTTCCGTTGGGGTCTTTTTCCCGGCTAATGGGAAGTTTTACGCCATGGGCGGGCGCAGCTCCGACTTAGCGGGCAGCGATTTTACTCACCCATTTGAATACGATCCGGTGGCCAACACCTGGACTACCAAGTCAGCCACATTCCCTGATAACCAGGTCAACAACATGGCCTGCGGCGTGCTTACCGTCTCAGGCACTCCTTACATCTACTGCGTAGGCGGCTCGGCAGCTGGCCAAGCCGTAGCCACAGCCCGGGTGTTC